>Ga0207719_100305_pt1 | contig 35135 bp, 27 predicted proteins | sample A23P1SouthBayCA_2_FD_187279 | JGI IMG/M metagenome (GOLD analysis project Ga0207719, IMG submission 187279) | Aerobic enrichment media microbial communities from Eden Landing Ponds, California, USA - A23 P3 (3) (SPAdes) | ecosystem: Environmental > Aquatic > Marine > Unclassified | place... | reverse complement strand
TGCTGGCGACGTGGCGCCAGCAGGGACGCAACCCATACGAGGAACTTACGCGGGTTGTCCACGACAACGAAATGATCTCACGAGAGCAGACTGTGCCGGTTGTTGAGACCTCGGGGTAAACACGTACCGTTAATGAATCCACCGTATGGGTCGGGAGGACGGATGCCTGACCCCGTTCAGGACTACGTTTCGGATACATACGACTACAAGGAGGAGTACTACATCAACTTCTTCGAGGCGTGTGATCGCCGAACGAAGACCAACGGCCGGACGGGGATGCTCGTCCCACGGTCGTTCATGTTCCTCAAGACGTTCGAAGATTTTAGGGAGGACTTCATCGGCGGTCAGGGTGCGTTCGACTTCCTCGCAGAGTACGGTATCGACATCCTCGACAATGCAACCGTTCGAACCGCTGGGACAGTCGTTCGGTCGGGCGTCGAAACCGGACAGACGGGAACTTTCCTTCGACTCGACGACGTGGAGAAGGGTGAGAAGGAGGGTTCGTTCCTACACGCTGCGTTCGTCGATGCAACGGAAGAGGGGATTCAGCGTCGATATACCCGAAAACTCGAAGAATTCGAATCTATACCGGGGGCCCCTCTCTCTTACTGGGTTCCGACCAAACTTCGCTCTTGGTACGACTCCGAAACGGTACTCGACTCGGACAACGCTGACCTTCCAGAAAGAGAGTCATATGGGGTAATAAAGCAGGGGACTGCGACAGCTGATGACCAGCGCTTTGTCCACGCTTTCTGGGAACACCCAAGGAATCGAGATTGGTCTCCTTTCGCGAAGGGAGGATCTGATGCGTGGCTCCTGCCGCGAGTCAAGCAAACCGTGTTGTGGGGAGATTCCGGTAAGGAGTTGAGTCGCTACCCGAAGTCGTACCCGCGTAATACCCAATATTATTTCAAAGAGGGCTTGACCTATACCGTTGCTAAGGAGAGTGGGCGACGGTTTGGGTACCTACACGACTCCTCAGTCTTCGGTCACAAGGGGTCTGTGCTGATTCCGGATCGGGCTATCTGGCAGGCACTACCCTACACGAACAGCCACCTCTTCACGTACCTGATGCTCGCACAGACGACCGAGCGTATGTGGGAGGTCGGTCAGGTGTCGAAGATTCCGTGGCGTGAGCAACTCGAATCCGTCGACTCCTTGGAAACGCTCTCAAAGAAGGCCATCGGGCACCTGATCTCGAAGCGTCAATACGACTTCGTCTCCCCACATTACACCGAGTCGATTCTTCTCGACGTTCTCGGCGAAGGTGATACGCTCGACCTGTACGACCACCCGCACCGTGAACTCCGAGAGGAACTGACCCTCGATTCGCCGTCCTCGACTGTCGATGCGAGAGCATCGCTATCCGAACTCGGGACAGCCGCCGCAACCCACCTCGAGCGAATCGAAGCCGAGCTACAGGACTGTGCCGATGAGATCGACGAGACAGTCTTCGACTGCTTTGACGTTACCGAAGACCAGCGTGAAACGATCCTCCAAGAGATCGCTCTTCGAACCAACAAAGACCCGCGTGAGCAGGAAGAGTACGACCCTGAATCCGTCACCGAACCATCGGAGGATTTCCCGGAACAGGTCAAAGACCTACTTCTACACTTCACCCTACACGCTGTCGACGACGCTGACGACGGCATAGTCCCGCTCTCCGACATTGACGATAAGGACGATCTCCTGACCCACATCGAGGCGGAGTTCGAACGAATCTGGGGCGAGCACGCAACCGACCGCCTCGCAGAAGTCGACGACGTACTCGGGAACCGCAGCGCCGCGGACGAAGCCTATCCGAATCTCCGGGCGTGGCTCGAAGACGACCTGTTCGAATACCACGTCTCAAAGTTCGATCGGACTCCGATCCTCTGGCGGATTTCGTCAAAGCAGCTCGTCTCCGATCCAGAAGGGGAAGGGTTCGGCTGCCTCGTGGACTACCACCAGTTAGACGCGAGTATCTTCGACCGTCTACAGAATCAATATCTTGAACCCCGACGGACGCACCTTCGCGAGAAGCGGGCGGCCGCGAACAGCCGCCGTAACGACGAATCACTCTCTACCTCGGAGCGTGCTGACGCTGCTGAAGAGTACGAACGCTGCGAAAGCGGAATCGAACAGCTCAGCGTCTTTGAGGAACAGCTCGGCAAACTCGCAGAGTCCGATTCGCGCGACTGGCCCGAAGCGAACCAAGAACGCGCCGCAGAGGCAGCACAGCGCGTCGCGGAGTTCCGAGACCAGACGGCCTCCCGACTTGACACCCTCGAAACGCTTGCCAATCTGAAGGACGTGGACATGGAAGACCTGTTCAGTCCCTCGTTCTACGAGACTGTTCAGGAGAACAAAGCCGAGTGGATCGACGCGCTCGACAACCTCCAGACCGCCTTCGAGGCCTACGCCGAGGACAGCACCGAGCCCGTTGAAGCTCATCTTTACGACCTCTTCGAGTACTATGACGACCTGACCGGATCCTCCCACTACGCGAGCAACGGAATTCTGTTCATGACGTACTACTTCGACCAGTTCGAGGACGCCGGGCAGGCACAGATCGGTGATGCGGGCGTCTCTGAACGCCAGCGGCTACTCTCGGAACTCGCCACCGACGTTGACGAGTACAAAGAACTGGCCGAGAAAATCTCTGAAGACTGCGACGAGGTTGCCGCGGACATCCCTAACGACTGGGAGGAACGTGCGCTCTCGGAGATCACGACAGCTGGCTACCAGCCCAACCACAAGTACGGTGTTGCGATCAACATCACTCCGCTTGCGGAGAAGAACATCGTCCCGGAGGTCGTCAAGGACAAGGTGCTCTGATTGCCGTCAGAGAAACTTATGGTGATTAAATAAACCCCCAACTCAAAGAGGTCACTAATATGAACATCAGTATTTTCGCCGAAGATGCGGGAACTACGCGGGAGGAGACAGATATTCCGTTTGAGGAGTTCTATCAGGGTGGATTCCTCACAATTTCCAGCCTAGCCGATCAGCTTGGCAAGTATGGGGATGTTCAGTTACACATCCTATCGGATCAATTCGGGCTGGTCAGAGGGGAGGAAAATGTAGACGAGTATCTTCCTCAAGACCAAGCGGTGGGTGAAGAGGAAGGAGAAGTTCTAAGCACACTCTTAGAGAGAGCTGCCGATTCAGACATCGTAGTAATTCTCCTTTCTTCGTCCAGATTTGATTCTCTCGTAGTGAGTAACTGGGAACAGATCGCGGGTCGAGCAAAGCCCGGCTCTGTATGGTGCCTCGGTGCAGCCCGAAGCTCACTCGACGCTATAGATTTTGACCCACTTCAACAGAAGAACTGCGAAATAGTCACCTATGAGCGAGTGGGTGTGGCACGAATCAGTAACGAGGCACGGGAAGAACTTCTGGAACAAGTCGAACTGCACCAGTCAAAGTAACTATGCAAGCGAGCAAATCCCTTCCAGACGCCGCGAAAGACGCCATCCGAAGCAAGTTCGACCGCGCCGAGTCGTCAGACCCGATCGTCCTCTGGTGGGACGACGGCAACTACCTCGAGGACATCATCGAACAGGCCTGTGCCGACCTTGATGTCAAGCTGAAAGTCGCCGACGAGACCCCACTGGAACTCCGTGCGAATCCGGTCGACGGTGAACAGGTCTGGTACGTCCCACACGTCAAAGATCCCGAAGACGCCGACGGGGAGTACGACTGGTTCCGCGACGTCGAGCACACGGGCGCAGAGGTCGAGATGAGCATCGAAGACCTCACTGTCCACGCCTTCGAGCGTGGGCAGCTCGACGCGTGGGAACTGAAAAGCGCCACCCAGTCCGACGACCCTACAAAGCGCCGCGAGATCGCGCGGATTCTCCACGACCAGCTCACCGGCGGCCAGCTCCCGACGCTCGAACAGCTCCGCACGCAGATCGTCACCGGCGGCTACACCGATCCGGTCGCGTTCGTGCTGGAGAACGGTTGGGGCGACATCGACGACAGCCCCGACACTATCGAGCAGATGCAGGACTTGCTGACCAGTGAGGGCGTCAATGCGGTCACCAGCGCGGACGAACCGGTGGGGATCGTCGCGGCGACGCGTCGGTGGGCTGTCGCCGAGTGGCTGATCCACGCCGGTGTCGACGCCGAACGTTTCCCGACCAAGTTCCGCGCCGAGACGGCCGGCGATCACGACCTCCCCGAACTCAAGTCGCTGTTGAACAACACTACCTCGGCCAGCCTCCTCGCCGACCGCTACCTTGGTGAGGCGATCTGGCCCGATGTCGTCGCGGACGTCAACGACCCGTGGGAGCTCGCGGACTGTATCGTCGACGGCGCACTCGAACGTCGCCTCTGGGAGGAGTGGCACGCGTCGTTCGACGCCGGCGACTACGAGACGTGTCTCGAGCGCGCCGAGGAGCGGCACGACGCCCTCCTCGGGAGCGAGGACTTCCGCGGCACCTACCGGGGAGCCTACGGCCCGGACAGCCCGTGGACGCGGACGTGGGAGCAGGCCGCGGAGATCGCCCGCCTCGCACACCAGCTCGAGACGTGGGACGAGAGCGCCACCGACGACATCGTCTCGCTGTACGCCGACCCGGACGACGGCACGTGGCAGATCGACAACGCAGTGCTCAACCTCGTCGTCGCGGGAGAGCCCGAAACCGATCTCCCCGACGATCATCCCGCGACCGCCGCACTTGACGACCTCCGGACGCAGCTCCAGTCGGAATACGTCGAGTATCTCGAAGACCTCGGCGATCTCGTCACCGATACCGTCGAAGCTGGCGCTCCGTTCGTCGACGAGGATCACTCCTACCAGTTCTTCACGAAGGAGTCCGACGGCCTCGAAAGCGGCCAGACGATCGCTCTGTTCGTCATCGACGCCCTTCGACTCGACCTCGCCCGCCGCCTCGCGGACGAATTGCGTGACTACGTGGCGACGCTTCCGTCCGATGCCCCCGAGTTCGCCATCGACGAAGACGTCTGGCTCGGAACGCTTCCCTCGGAGACCGAGTTCGGGAAGGCTGCACTCACACCGGGAGAAATCCAGATGTTCGACGTCTCGCTGGTCGATGGCGAGTTACAGCCGCTGCGAAACAACCGTCGAGTGACGACCAACCGCCGCGAGTCCCTGTTGGGCAGCGACGGCTGGACGGTCACACGCGAGGAGGAGGACGACGGCTGGCAGTCGACGCGTGTCGCCTACTTCAAGAACGACATCGACGACATCGGCGAGAAAGAACTCAGCGACCTTGAGGCGATGCTGGCGCGACGCGTCGACTCGCTCGCGGAGTTCATCGGCACGAAACTCAAACAGGGCGAGTGGGATCAGGCCTACGTGCTGACCGACCACGGGTTCGTCCTGCTCCCGGACAACGCGTCGCCGGAGAAGATCTCGCGGCCGGCGGAAGCGTCCGACTCCGGTCGCCGATGGATCGCTGGGGAGGATGTGGACGAGGATTCGCCCGGCGTGCTACTCGACTCTAGCTCCCGACTGGGGTACCTCGACGCCAACGTCAGCGTCCTTGCGAGTCCGCTCAAGCGATTCAGGAAGCAGGGGCTCGGTGACGCACGGTTCTACCACGGCGGACTGCTCCCGCAGGAGTTCGTACTCGACTTCATCAGCATCACGCAGGGATGAACACCGCTAGCGCCGATAACTAGTACGCGCTCAGTCTTCGCGGACGTTTTCTGTGGCTTCGGCGACGATCTCGTCGACGACCTCCGCGAGAGGCTGGTGCTCCGCGAACGCTGTTGCGAGTGTCTCGAAATAACTCTCCGGGAGATTAGACTGATCGACATCGTACGTTTTCTGCGTGTAGTCTTTCTTCTGCCCCTTGTTCGTGATGCCGGCGTCATCGAGAATCGGATCGAGGCGATCTTGCCACCGATCGGTGTTGTAGAGGCGATTGAACTCGTCCCGGAAGTCGACTCTCGTTGGGCTACGAAGTATAAACGTGAGTTTTCCGCGACTGAACGACTCCTTCTTTCGAATGAGATGGACGAAGTGCAATCGGAACCCGGTCTGGCCGTGAGTCTCTGTTCGGTCTATCGTGGGTTCGAGATTGTCGTCGTCGAGGTACCAGCCGTCTTTGAACAGACAACCCCACTTTCCGTGATCGGGGCGGGTGTGCCACTCGTCTGTCCATAGCTCCTCGTCCACGTGACCTTTGAACAGTTCGGGCCAGTCCTCGATTGCTCGCTGTCGGAGAGACTCTGCTGCGTCGAGAAGCGTGTCGACGTCGTCTCGATACTCCGCGAGTAACTGGACTTTCTCCTTCTGTATTTCCGTGAAATCGTCGTCTTCCATGTTGGTCACCTGAGTTATCGTCGATAGAAATTCACGCAGTTGATTGACGCTCCGTTCCGGATAACGGCCGTGTGACCGCTCGAGTACTGTCTCGAAGCTCTGGACGACATCCCGCCAGTGTAGGTCATCGAACTCGTCCGCACTGGAGTTGGGCGCATACGCTTTCGAGAGGAATACGTAGTGATGTCCATTGTCCGGGTACGTCACCTTCTCCTCGCTTCCGATGTGGGTGTCTTCGACGTATCGGGTCGTCTGTTGGTTGCCTTCCGTCGAGTCGACCTTTGATTCTATACAGAGGAACCACTCTCCCGAAACACGAAGTACCACATCGGGGCGGTTATTGTTGGGCGACGTGAGTTCTGTCTTGACCTCGATATTCTCGAGGTGACGATGATAGTACTCGAAGGAGGGGTCAGCTCGCTGTTTCACCCTGTCTAAAAAGCTCGTCAGAAGATCGATACCGAAGCCATGTGGCTGATCGGGATCGAGGAAATATGCTAATAGCGTATTCCACGTCTGCTCCGACCTTGTCGACCCGAGGATTCGAAGCGTCGATTTCGGCGGCTCAGACACATCTGGCAGAGCATCGAGCGAGGTTCGGAGTTCACGAAACTGTTCCTCTAGGTCTCCGATCGTCGCCATTACACCACAGTTAGGACGTACTGACATAAATCTACGACAGATACCGACCACTAGCCAAGAGCAGTGATACCACAAGGCCAGTATCAACCGAAGCTACGGAGCGAGACTCACCAACATTCAAGACGGCGTCAACCGTTGCAGTCACTATCAGTTAATGACGAGTTCTCCACAATTTTCTCCGGGACAGCGGGTGATTCTCAACGATACACCCGCGGAGGTCATTCGGACTCGGACTGTCGGGGACATCGAGTACCTGCGAGCGTACATCGACGGAGAGGGAGTCAAAACGGTCTGTCTCGACGACATCGATGTCCAACCGTATCAGAGTGGATTGGACGAGCTTGCCGACCAGCAACTCGGCACCCTTCATCCTGACCACGATGCGGTCTCGGCGCAGTGGTTCGACCTCCATACGCAAGCGACGAAACTCAAACTCGCCCATGAACAGGGGCAACTCCTGAGCATCTCGAACTCGCTCGTTCGACTGGAGCCCTACCAGCTCGACGCCGTCAACTGGGTGATGCAGAAGCTTCGCCAGCGGGCGCTCATCGGCGACGATGTCGGGCTCGGGAAAACGATCGAGGCCGGACTCATCCTGAAGGAACTCGCCGCCCGGAATCGAGCCGACCGCGTCCTGTTCGTCGTTCCCGCTCACCTCCAGAAGAAGTGGATTCGAGATATGGATCGCTTCTTTGACGTCGATCTCACCGTCGCAGACCGGGCGTGGGTCGAAGGTGAGCGTCGACGGCTCGGTGAAGAGGCCAACATCTGGAACCAAGATCAGCAACAGCTCGTCACCAGCATGGCGTTCCTGCGACAGGACGAGTTCCGGCCCGCACTCCGGGACGCGTTCTGGGACGTCGTCGTGGTCGACGAGGCACACAAGACCGCAAAGCGGGGAGAATCTCCGAGCAAGACGGCAAACATAGTTGATACCGTTACGGGGAACTCCGACTCGCTGCTGCTTCTCAGCGCGACGCCCCACGACGGGAAGGGCGAAGCATTTCGCTCACTCGTGGAGTACATCGACCCGTTCCTCGTCGCCGAGAACCGGGAACTCTCACAGGAGACAGTCGACCGCGTAATGATCCGTCGCGGGAAGACCGACATCTACGACGAGGATGGTGAACGCGTCTTCCCAGACCGGGAGGTCAACTCGGTATCGGTCTCGATGACGCACGACGAGCGGCAGTTCTACCGCGCAGTCACCGACTACGTCAAAAACGTCTACAACCGCTCGGAGAAGCTGAACGAACCCGCGGTCGGGTTCGCGATGGCGCTCATGCAGAAACGGCTGGTGAGCAGCGTCGGCGCGATTCACGCGACGCTCCGTCGACGGCTGGACGACCTCCTCGACGAAGAGGCGGAAACTGACAGCCTCTCCGAGGAAGCACGAGCCTACCTCGATGGTGAGGATCTAGACGAGGACGACAAGCAACACGCGGAAGACGAGATCGCCGGCTTGACCGTCACCAGCACCGACGAACAGCTCCAAGAGGAGATCGATACGCTCCGCGATCTCGTCTCGCTGGCGGAGGATTTGCCGGTCGACTCCAAGGCTCAGAAGGTCAGGCGGTTCATCTCCCAGCTCCTCGAGGAACAGCCAGACGAGAAACTCCTGTTGTTCACGGAGTACCGAGACACGCTCGACTACCTCCTCGAGTACGTACAGGACGAGCCGTGGGCTGACGAGATTCTCGTGATTCACGGCGACGTAGACAAGGAGGAACGGGCACGGATCGAAGACGAGTTCAACCACGGCCAGTCGCGGCTCCTGTTCGCGACCGACGCAGCGAGCGAGGGGATCGACCTCCAGCACAGCTGCCATATCATGGCCAACTACGAGCTTCCGTGGAACCCGAACCGGCTCGAGCAGCGGATCGGACGCATCCATCGCTACGGACAGGAGGAGGAGGTCAAGGTCTGGAACTTCCTCTTCGACGATACCCGCGAGAGCGAGATTTTCGAGATGCTCCAAACCAAGGTCGAAGAGATCCGCTCCCAGCTTGGAAACACGGCGGACGTGCTCGGCATCCTCGACGACATCGACGTGGACTCGCTCATCATGGAGTCCATCGAGAACGACGAACCGCCGAGTGCGACCAAAGAGGAACTCGAAGAGATGATCGAGGAGCGCCAGCGAACGCTCGAGGAGTGGTACGAGCGGAGCCTCGTCGATACGAGCACGTTCGACGCGGAGAGTCGCCGGCAAATTCAGGAGGTCGTCGACGAGTCAGAGGATGTCTACGGAAGCGAGGGAGACATCCGCGAGTTCTTCGAGCGAGCAGTCGAAGCCTTCGGGGGAGAATTCGAGAAGCGTGGCACCAATCTCTACCAAGCTGAGTTGCCGGACGGAATCAATTCGCCCGGCCAAGATGCGACGTTCGGCCCATTCACGTTTGACCGGGACTTCGCGATGGATCACGAGGACATCACCTACCTCGCTCCCGACACGGACGTCCTGCAACGGCTCATGGCACGCGTGTTGGAGGACGAGCGCGGTGAAGTCGGACTAAAACTCCTTCCGTTCGTTGACACACCGGGGATCACCTACAACTATCGCGTGGCGTTCGAGGACGGCACCGGCGACGTGATTCGCGAGGAGACCATCCCCGTCTTCGTGGATGCTGCGCAAGAGGATGCTCAGCAGGCGCTTGGTGAACGTGTCGTCGAGGGCGACTCGGTAGCAGCAAAGCCCGACGTCGACGACCTGCGAACGGTTCTCGACGCTCAATCCGACTTACGGACGGCTGCCGATCGGTATGTGAGCGTGCGGGTCAACGAGGTCAAGAATCATCTTCAGGAGAAGCGCCACGAGGAGACCGCTCGGGAGCTGGAGAATCTCGAGGAATACGCACAGGCGGAACGAGAACGGATCGAGTCCTTCATCGAGGAATACGAGCGCAAGGCCGACGCCGGCTCGGATATGGACATCGCGATCCGTGGCCAACAGGAGCGTCTCGAACAGCTCGAGGACAGAATAGAAACGCGTCGCGAAGAACTCCGACGTCGAGAGCAGATCATCTCCCTTGCGCCCGAGGTCGAGAACTACTGTCTCACGCTCCCCCTTTGAATTCCGCCACGGATTTTCTAATCGTTAGTCCCGCTGCGAGTCACTTGTAGTGGACGATGATCGCATACCACGAATCGGGTGTCAGGAACTCCCGGGGTTCCTCGAACTCTCTGACTTCGAGTTCTTCCACACTCTCGTTCAGCATCTCGTTGTACGCAGTTTCGATATGCGGCTCCAACACCTTCGCAGCTTCTTCGGCCTCCACCTCGGTCTCGAAGTGTTTCAGCCATGCCGCACCGCTGGTATCGAGAACTTTCGGAACGTGGATGCCGGTCTCGGTGAGAGCCTCGATGACGGCCGCTTTGTTCACATCCATTCCGTAGGGAGTCTCGTAGTAGTCCGACTGGCTGATAGGACGAACAACAACGGCTCGTCCTTGGTCGGTAGGCCGGGGGACGATGTCGTAATAGCCGGTGTCGAACGTCCGGATCACGTCATCCCTCAGAAGGCTGATCCAGAGTTTGTTGACGTGGCCGACGAGGACGCCGTCTTCCACCCTCCGGACTTCCATCGGCTCAGAATCGTGCTTTTCGCGCAGCGGAGACCATTTCCGCTCAACAAGCTCTTCGAGGCGCCGTTCGATGCTGTTCAGCCGGTCAGCGTTGACAGAGTCGGATTCGGTCGACATGCACACTGATGTACGATTGGATGCTTAAAAACGCAGGAGAGGGGGGCTGCTCAGATCAAAACGGAGATTGTACAGGAATCAGGGGTTCTATCGCCAATACCTCGTCTGAAGAACTCAACAAGACAGCCGGGATTGCGAGTCGAGAACATTCATAGGCGACGACTGAAAGTTGCGAGATAGTGTCGCATCGCAATCGTCTCCTTGTGGGTGATGCCGGTAGTCGGCTGTCGGAATTGCCCGACGAGAGCGTGCAGTTGACGGTCACCAGCCCGCCCTACAATCTCGGCAAGGATTATGAAGGGAGTGAGGATGATCGGCGACCGATCGCGGAATGGCGTGAGTTGATGGACGAGGTCGTCACGGAGTTGTTCCGCGTAACGGCACCTGACGGGAAGGTCTGCATCAACGTGGCAGCGTCGTTCAACTCAGAGGACGAGGGACGATACCGACGCGTCCCGCTTCGGAGTCACATTATGGAGCTGTGTAGAGACGCCGGCTTCGACTTCTTCGACGAGTTCGTCTGGATCAACGATCAGTATGCGTCTCACGGGGATGGGGCACTGCTCGGATCGTATCCCTATCCGACAAACGTCCCAGTGAACCAACGCCACGAGTACGTCCTCGTCTTCCGAAAGTACGTTTCCGAAGACTACCAGAAGCAGCGTAATCGGCCTGCGGCTGGCGACGAGCGACGTGAGGCCTCGAAACTGACTGCGGAAGAGTGGCGAGAGTTTGCACAGAGCGTCTGGAAACTCCCCCGTCCGAGTCCGTCGGTGGAGACCGACCATCCCGCGGCATTCCCGCTGGAGTTGCCCCGACGCCTGATTGCGCTGTACTCATTCGCGGGCGACCTCGTTCTCGACCCGTTCGTCGGTATCGGGACGAGTGCTGTAGCCGCCAAGCAGACGGGACGGGATTACGTCGGCATTGACAGATCCGAATCGTACATCGACACGGCACGGCGGCGGCTCGAAGGAGTCTCCGAAGAGACGGAGGCCGAGATCGCGAAGTCACCGTCGCCGTCAGACGACATCGCCCAGTACATCGTCGATGGGCTCGAGCGTCAGGAGCCGACGACGCTCCGTAAGATCGGGGAATACGCGAATGAATTGGCGTCCCACCGCGAATTCGTCCCCACCGACGAACTCGAAGAGTGGGCGGACGATAGCGAGCAGATCGCCGGGGTGACGCGTGCCCATAATGGAACGATCGTGCTGAAAGAGGTACCGTGCGGCAAGGAGAACTGTTCGTCGTGTCCACACGGCCCGTACAAATATCGCGTCTACCGAGACGGGGACACCGTGAAGACGGAATACCTCGGGTCGGCTGAGGGTGTTTCGAGCTCGTAGGTAAGATGTCCCCATTCTCGCCCCAGATTCCTCTGTACGAACGCTCACTCTGCACTGATGTAGCTTAGCGATATTCCGGAGAAACGAGAACGCTGCCGGGCAACCCGTTATAAGCAGCCCTTGGATATTGAGCAGGCGCCGTGCCTAAGACACACCCAGAACTGGCAGCCGTCGTGGAAACGCTCGTCGAACACGGAGCGACATACGTCGCTGCGAACACACGATCGCTCGTCAACGAGCCCGCACAGCTCTACTACCACCTTCCCGCTGGCGTGTCGGACAGTCAGAAGGAGTCCCTCGCCACGTATCTAGATGAGGAAGTTGGTCACCAGCCTTACGAGGGGCAAGTGGGAGCGGTTTGTATCGGCGGAGAAGCGACGCCCGCATGCGTTCGCTTCATCCACTACAATAGCCTGCACCTGTATCGCCGCGTTCCGGTGTACATCGCCGAGGGTATGGCTGGACTCGATTCCGTCGAGATCGGTGACGGCGTGAACAACGTTCGCGAGGTCGTCGCAACCGAGCCGGACATCTCACCACGACCGAACGAGACGGTTCCGCTCGAACTCGTGGTCGAGCGGATGGCAGACGAAGGTGCCGCGTCGGTCGAGATGTACCACGAACCTCTCGTGCTCGGCGAGGCCGCAATTGATCTCCGGATTCCGATGGTGCCAGCCAAGGGCGCGCCCATCGTTGGCCCCATCGACACCGTCGAAGTCGGCGACGAAACGTATCCGCTCCACACGACGCTGACGATGGACGGGCCGTACGGATCCACACCGGACTGGACGGCTCTCTACGTTGATGACAGCGTCGGGGGACTCGCCCCGGTTTCGGTCGAGAGCGGATGCGAAGCCGGTCGGGACGTGATTGAGCGGGCCAAAGACGTCGACACGGTGCGTGAGTTGACGCGGTCGCAGGAACCCTAAGAAGCGAGACGCCAACAGCTGTCTTACCTACATTTTGCTAAGCCGATTTTCCGCTGTAGACCCTCATGACGACGACTTCGAGACATAGAGGCGATAGCAGGTTTCGTCCAAATCCCCATTTATTAGGCTCGGATACCGGGGGAGTGCGATGTCGACGAAAGCAGACAACCCTGAAGGAGAGAACCGAACGAACAAAGAAGCGGCTGACGGCCAGACCAGTACCATCGTCGGGTCGACACTCACGACTACGGATACTGTGAGACAAACGCTGCACTGGACTAGCGGGATGAACGGGGGTGAGAACGCGTGAGCAACGACTCCGAAGTTGACCGGTACCGCTGTCCCTACTGCTCGGCTGAGCCGTACACGAGCACGAAGGAGCGGGAAGTTCGGCTCCACATCGAGGAAAGTTCGGATGGCGACCATAGTGGTCGGGAGGGATTCTCACCGATGACGAGCGTCGACGCCATCGACGCAGACGGCAATCGCGTCGACAACGTCACTGGCGAGGGGTTGAAGCGAGAACCTGACGAATTCGACGATACCTGCAAGCCCGACGAAGATTGGAGCTCCGTCCAACGTCGTATCATCGCGACGAAGATGATGCATCCAGACTACTCGGCCAAACAGGTTGCCGAGTTCCTCGAAGACCGGGATGACAGCCCCTCTGAGGAATACACACGACAGACTATTCGCCAATACTTCGGTACCACCCAAACCGCACGTGGGGCGCGTCCGTTTGAGGACTTCAGCGAACGCCAACAAAAGGCGATTGACGCGGCTGCTCGTTACGAACTCGGCGAATTCGACTCGTATCGTGAGGCAGCGGAGTCGATCGACGACAAGCGAGATTACGTGACGACGTGCCAATACGAGTACGAAAAGGCTGTTCAGCGTCGTATGAAGTTTCTCAAGGAGGAAACCGAGGAAGAAGATCGTGAGAGCGAGGACACCGTGCGTCGTGAGAACGGCACCGGAACGTACGCCGGCCCCGAGAAGGGTATTGACGCGACGATGCAACACATCTCCGAACGGTCGACAACTACCAAATCTGACGGAGAAGCGGACAACGATACTACTGCCCAAAACGAACAGTCGGAACCCACTGCACAACGAGTCGAGGCCGTGCAAGAGAAAATCGACCTCCTGAGGAAGTTGGTCATCAACGACGAGTTGGATGCCGGCGTCGCGTTTGACGAGGTGGAGCGGATGGTTGCGGAGGTTTTGCCCTCTGACGGAGATTCGGCCGATGGAGTCGCTTCCTGACGCAACTCTTGGTTGGACTGCTGGTTGAAATATAGAGGTTTATACGGAGATTGGCACTAGAAGACCACGAGGTGGCTATCGGATGGTCGATGTTCAGGTAGCGATGGAGAACATGTCTAAAGCTGATGAGGCATTTGAGACGTACTACGTGACGGATGACCTCGAGATTAACACGTATAACTCGAAACTAACCGAGATACCTGATTTCGATTCGGAGGGCACTCGCGTCATCAATCTGCATGTGACAGACGAGAGCCCCTTCTACACGTTCGAGAAATCTGGGGTTGGCGTGGGTGGTGGAGAGATGGACGATACAGGTACGGGGATGATGGGATATTCTGCAACAGAGGCCGTCTTGGCCTTGGGACAACACCTCACACACTTGGAAATCCACGGCTTCAATGAGGAAAAATCGTGGAGAGAACTAAGAGAGAATCTTGGAGAAGAGTTGGTGAATGATGTCCAAAAAGAACTGAGGGAAATATCACGCAAGGAGAGGGCGCGAAAGATGATGACGCAGGTAGAGGAGAAACTCAGTGTCGTATCAACTCCAATCTGGAAGAAGCCTATTGAGGAGGGGCAATGGCGAGACACAAACCTTGATTCTGAAGCTGCTGAAATCGCTCGAGATATTCTCAGTAGCATCAATATAGACACAAGGACGTGTTATCTAACGGCTCAACGGGCATACAGGGAAGCCGATAATCACGACAGGGTGGACTACTGTGAAGGGCTGGCATTTCCAAAACAGATGGGACGCGTCGTTAGACACGCTTGGATTGAGATAGATGGAAGCGTTGCTGAACTCACATGGCCGTGGCATCACGTCGATGGAAAAGAGGCGCTGTACTACGGTGTGAAGATTCCAGATGACGTGTTCTATGAACGGCTTGAGAAGCGAGGGGAAGCACCGATGTTGATCCTAAACGAGGAAGAACGCGAACTGGTACATACGATGCCTAACCCATTAGCAGATAAGCTCAGTACAGGCTGAGTGAATCTCTGCTGATCGCACGACCGGCTGGGGGAGAATGGATGGAACGTTAAGGGGTGGTTCTGAGTGGGGTGGTAACTTCGTGGAAAATCAACCACGAGGTCGCCATCCAAAGGAGACCCGACGAGAGATCGTCCCGTCGTTTCTACGCACTAACTCTTAGTAGCCGTCCCTGCAAGGCGCTAACATATGGATTGGACGACGACGATCAATTTGGGTGGATTCGGAAACTCAGCCGAGATGGAGTGGGAGACGGTCAAGAGCTGGGATTCGTTCACCAATTACTTCGACGGCGCCGTCCACATCGATGCGGTCACGTACTGTGAGTCGCCTGAGCTTCTCCTCGATCTGTTCGACCGTTCTGACTCCCAATTGGAGGAGATGGACGTTCTCGTCGGAAACCGAGAGGAGTACCAGTCGTCCGTTGACGACGCGTCCGTCGCTCGGCAGCTCGAGCGATACTACCGGGAAGACAAGCTGATCGTTCGGCTGAAGAATCGAAAGGTCGTCCACTCGAAACTCTATCGCATCGTCAAAGAAGACGAGCAGGTGACTCTGCTCGCCGGTAGCGCCAACCTCTCTTACAACAGTTGGAAGAATCAGACCAACAGCGTGGTCGTGTTTCGGACGGAGGCTGGTTCGCAACTCGACCAACAGTTCCAGCAGTGGATCGACGATCACCGAGAGCGGTACGCTGATGAGGTGTTCATGGAGGATTTAGCCGAGGAACTGGAGGCACTCGACGACGAAGAGGAGAAAGAACGTCGCATCGAACTGTGGATCGACAACCGAGATACACAACTGTCGGAGCAGGGCGAAATCCACGCCAACGTCGGCGACGAGCTGGAAGAACTCGGTAACGAAGTCGACCGAGTCGTCAGCGTCAGCGACGATCCCGACGAAGCAGACGAGGTTGTGACCATCGAACCCGAGGAATCGGCAGGCGAAAATGGATCGGGTTCGGTCGCCCCCGACGCGGACGACAGTGTAAGCAACGGCGGAGAACCTACTCCAGAGGGAGTCACCGCGGCGAAGACGCCCGAATACACAATCACGCTCTCAACGCAAGGATACGAGAACGACGGGTACGTCGACCAGATGAAGAACGACCTCAAGCGTCGCGGCGCGGACATCGGCGCCGACGCCATCACGACACCTGTGGAGGGATACACGAACTACCTCCAGACCCAGTACGACGTGCCGAAGATGTGGGTCGATGAGGACGTCGGACGCGTTCACCTTCAGCACGGCGAGCATCACCGCATCCTCACCGCTGATCAGGAACCAGACCCGGAGGTTCTCGACGCCGCCCTCGAAAACATCGAAAACTACGTCGAGACGATTGACCGCTGGGGCGAGACAAACAACCCGCGAGCAGTGAAGGCCCACATGTACGAGGGGATTCTCTACGGGCTGTGGGCGCCGTTCGTGAACCTGTATGCCCGACAGTTCTACGGCAGCGTCACGCTCGACAACGCGCTCCAGTACCTCTACATCTTCGGCGAATCCGACGCAGGGAAGGACAAGTTCTCCGAGTTCGTCTTGCGGCTCGTCTCCGACGATCTGGTCAGGGGCGGCGCCGACGCCGACGACGTCGGCAAGAATCAGATCCGCTCGCTGCGGAACATCGACACCGTGTTTCCCTACGTCGTCTCGGACATCTCCAAACAGAAGATCGAGCGCATCGACACGCTTCGGAACTTCTGGCAGGACTCGTGGCACCCATCAAATGAGGTCGCATACCCGACGGTCATCTTCACGAGCAACGACTCTCGCCCCAACGACTGGTTCCGCAACCGGGCGAAGATGCTCCACTTCGACGTCGCGTTCCCGTCGAACCCCGAGGACGAAGGATTCTACAAGGCACAAGAAGACCTGAACGAGATTCTCGACGCCCGCAACCCGATCTTCTCGTACGTCTCGCGGCGGATTCTGAACGACGAGATGTACCTCGATGCCGGAGGAACAGTCGGCGACGTCCGACAGGTGTTTCTCGACTTCTACAAGCGGGCTGACCGGGAACGACCGAAATACTTCCCGAAGGAACCGGCGAACCGCCGATTCAACATCGGGAAGCGCAAGTGGCGACAGGCCTGCGAGCGCGGTGATGTTGAATTCGAACGGCGGGAAGACCACCTCATCGCCGACTTCGATCTTGAACCGCACGAGCTGTACAGCTATCGCAAGACGCTGCCGACGAAGATGCGCCCCGAGAAGAGCGGACGCAACATCATCGTCAAGAATCCCGACGACTTCGAGGAATGGCTCGATATGGATGATTTGACCGCTAACGGCGAAGATTCCAGTAGCGGTATATTGGGGCGCCTTCTCGGCTAGGTTCGCTGCTGATAGTGTAGAGAAATCAGGGTGTTGACCGAACGTTTCCTGAACAGTGGGGACTTCTCCCGGGCCGGCATACAAGTAGGAGTAGTGGCGCCAGATCTCGTATGACCACACAGGAGGGGTGTAAGGTTGAGCGCGTCACCGAGAAATACGGACTTGACGACGCAGACCAACGACTGCTACGCCTGCGAGACCACGAAGGAGCCGGCCTCCGTCGCCTCGAGACGCGACTCAATATATGGATTCTCAAGTACGCGATGATCCAGCACGGGATGACTGTTCTCGACGGCGAGGAGGAGAACTATCACCGCTTGCTTACAGACGACAGCGTATTGGAAGGTGCCCGTCGTGATGCTCGCCGCGAACTTGAGGAGGCTGGTATCGATGTCGACGAGGTTACAGACGACTTCGTTTCCTACCAGACCATCCGCAAGCACCTCAACAAGTGCCTTGGCGAGGATACCAGCCGCAACTACACTCCGAATCCCCAGAACGATCGGCAGAATATCGAAAAACTACGGAAGCGAGTGGTCAACGTCGTTGAGAAGTCTATCAACCGTCTCCGAAACCACGACATCATCCAGATGGGTACGCCGCACGTCCGAGTGTCGATCAAAGTCAAGTGCGGTGACTGTGGCCGAACGCACATACTTAGGAGCCTGTTTGAGAGCCGCGAATGCCCGTGTGCCACCGACCAATCGGAACCTGCTACCGAATGCGAGTCTACGACAACCTGTCACTGAGTGCGGATAACAAGAGTCCCGCTCAGTAGATTCAATCCACGCGTTAACCTGATGTACAAGTCCGGTAGCGTAACTGTATTCATCCTCTCTCGCGTGCGAGAAAAGTGAATCGGTGATGTCGACAGCGAACCCTGCATAAATGCCCACTACCATACACAATTTGAAAATATTATATTATTGATAGTATTTTTGGAGCTGGGAACGATATGTGTTCCCGTGCTATCGAAATACCTACCAGATCGGTATAGCGAGGACGAACCATTCCTCAAAGCCCTGCTCATCGGCTATATTGATTCAGAACTATACGCACAATCCGTCCCAGAAACTGACCTCTCCGCATACATCTCCGACTCCAAGCACGAGCGCCCCATCCTGTCCGCCCGAAGCATTACGGATGCCATTGACTGGTACTCACTACCCGACGATCACCCATTCTCCCCAGATTCAAACGGTGACGGGTTCACACCCGACGAGTGGCAGCTCGTCCGCGAATTCAGCCGAATTCGGGGTAGCACTGCTCACGGCCTCCACTCCATACTGGGTGCCGAGGAGGCAGCCGAAGTGCTCGACAGTGAACTCGCCGCCCTCGAAGATGTCGAGAATCCCGAGACCATGCTCGAAGCCGTCCACCGCTGGCCGGGGGCAAACCGCGTTAAGCCGCCTGAAGAGGTCGAGGTATTGGACAGGGGTGCCACCGACGTTCTCAAAAGCACCGCCAAATCCGGCGCACGCTTTGCCGGCGACAACTGGGACATCATTAACCGTGAACACGACATGACCGTACTCGTCGATGAGCCAACCATCCCCGAAGAGGTCGACGGTGTGCCGTTTTGTCCGTGTCCAGACGAAGTCGTCAGTATCCCCGATTCCGACGCGCTTCCGCCGGCGATCTACACGCTCGATGGCAAGACTGGCCCGCATATCAAGCCTGCCCACATTGTGCAGGCCGAGGCACAACGCCGTGCGCTCGACGAACGGCTCCACGCCCCTGTCCACGGATTGATTCTTCGCCTCGGCGACGAGCGCGGGGATTGGGACATCCTCGCCAGTACTGACGACGATTGGCTCACCGACAAGGCGTGGGAGCTGTTCCGACGCAAGGCAGAGCAACTGTACGACGACGGACGCGTGCAGGCGCGACTTGAACAGATGCACCGCGGCGACGGCCGCTAATTGACCGCCCCCACCTCTGAACGGGTGGGTTTTTGCTCGCTACGTGTTGGTTGCCGCCGAACTATAACTCGCTCGCTAAGTCACCATTATCCACTTCAGTATTGAGGCCGCGCGAAACGGAGGTGTTCCGCGCCGTTGTCAGGAACGCTAGTACCGACTACGATAGCGCGCTTTCTGGCGGTTTGAGCGGCCAACGGTTGCTGTGGAGGGAGATCGATGCCTGTTCACCGTCACCATTCCCGACAACCACGACAGTCTGTCCCTCAACGGCGGTCACGTAGATGTGATGTCCGGCTTCATCGACAGCGAGTTCGACGTGTTCACCTTCGGCGAGCGATTCGCGGTCGACTTCTTCAAGCCACGGAGGCATTACAAATACGGTCGAGCAGCAATCGAGATAAGGATCCATATGCAGCGGCAGCCGGCGTGCCGGCGTTTATCTACTCCCCCGGATGTCGATCATTCCGTGATGGCGACGATCACCGACACCTGCGACGCGTGTGATGTGGAACAGGAGTGGACTGTCGAACACAACCTCAGACATGCTGACTGCGATGGGTGTGGGATGCGACACATCATCTCACTCAGCGAGCAGGAGGCGTTCGAACACGAGAAGAAGTCCGAATCGGAGCGACAGGAGATGTTCGACAAACTGCGGAAGTGGGACGAAGGAGAGGTGGATGTGTAATGCCGGTCGTCAAAGCTGAATGCGACCGACGCGATCGCAGCGGAGAAATCACCTACACGGGCGTCGAGCCCGATGGGGAACTCAGAAACTGCCCTGACTGTGGGTGCGAGGTGGCAGTCGACCCAGAAGCCGGTGAGGCGCTTCACGTCGAGAAAGAGTAACTGTACAAGCTACTCACAACGTCCGATAGGGGAAATTCTCCGTCTCTCTATTCATCCAGAATCCGGAATGCCTCGCGGATGTGCTCGTGAGCCTGTTTGACTTCCTCGATGGCATCACCATCCATGTCCTGTTCCTCCGCCTCCGTGACCCAGCCTTTGCTTCCACTCACGAACATCGCCAGCTTTGCCTTCAACCGTTCTTCCTCGTCCATAGCGCCGGCATTCTCACCCCTATTACCGGATAAATGTCGGCACGTGGGTCGTCTACTTTTTACCACTAGCTCCATGACGACGTGTCGATAATCGAAAGGGGGATGGCTCCCCCAGAACCTAGGTGGTCGACTCCACCTGCCCACCGGCGGGTTCTATCCCGCCAGTCTATCAATATGTTTCTCGCCACCGTAAAACCAGCGCAGAAGCCGCGAAAATGCCCATAACTATCCTTTAGCCCGTCAAAGCGACTATGCCAGCGGCGGCCGTGGATAGCAGTATGCTTGACGATCCTCCCGACATCGGCCCCGACGGAAAGTGGCCCGACAACTGGTCTCCAGAGGAACGCGTCGAAGCGATCGTCGACATGCTACACCAGCCACGGGATGCCGACTGGATCGCCGACGAGGCTGACGTCGACCCCGCGTTCGCTCGCTCGATGCTCACCGAACTGGCCGAATCAGATGACGCGTTCGTTCGCGTCGACGAGGGATACTGCTGGGACGAACGAAAACTGCGCCAGCAGAAGCGCGAACGTCTCGCGGAGAAACCAGTCGCCGAACTGCGTGAGGAACTGAACCGAATCAACGATGAGATCGCCGAGTGGCACGAAGAGCACGACGCCGAAAGCCCCGACGAGGTCGATGACTCTCGAGTCGGGTATGACTGGCGTCGCTCTCGCCACCTGCGGAGGATGATCCGCGGTCTATTCGCAGACGACGCGTTCATCGAGGCCGCTGGCGCCGTTGCGTGCGGCTACGAGTCGCTGCCCGAAGCCGCGGATCGCCGTGGGGTCGACGCAGAAGATGTCGCCCGCGCACTCAGCCGCCACCAACACCGCGAGGATTACTCGTGTCGACTCTGGGCAGACCGGCGATCCGACGGCAAGGACGACATCGGCGAGCAATCAGACTACTCAGACACGCGATGGTCGGACGACGACAGCACGCTCGACGTCCGGTCAGCGGAGGAGATTGCGCGAGCTAACGGCATTGACGTTGAGGTCGTAGAGGAGTCCATCGAGGCGATGTCGGAGCAGGAGCAGGCAGTAATCGATGACCGTATCGAGGAGATTGAGGACTACACTCGCCACCACTCAACCGAAAATGTCGCTGACGATCTCGGGATCGACCTCGGCGATCGCGTCACGGAACTCGATAACGAGGAAGCACTCGAAGACATCGACGACCTTCTCGATGATCTCCCGGACGAGGAGCAAGGCTGAATCAGACACGATGACTGTCCGCTGCTGGCGAAGACGCGATACCGCACACCCCCTCGAGTTCCGATGTAAACCGCTCCACTGAACGGCGATCCCCGGTTACGCGTACAAACCCCTCGGTTCCAATGAACGAGTCGGGGGGAGACACTCCACTTCTTGAATGTAAAACCAGAAAATACGGAGCCTACAAGCCCTCAATCCTCTCCCCACGTCCACTCTCGAAACTTCCGACTGACCTTCTCGTGCCGCTTCTCATCTGGGCCATTCCTCGCTACAACGCCACGGATTTTGCCCCGCACGTCCATCCACGGTAACTGCTGTCCGTGGTCGTGGTTTCGAGCGTTAGTGATCCAACTGCCGACTGTCCATGCCCACGCCTCCTCCGCGATTTTCTTCGTCTTCTTCGACCGCTCCTCGTTCGCGTCGACCTTGTCACTCAACTCCTTGACCTCCTCACGGAGTTCCTCGTTTTCCTCTTCTAACTCTTTCACGCGGTCTCGCCACTGTCCGAACTCGGACTTGAGGTTGCTTCGCTCATCCCCTGCCTCATCTTCGACAGCCCTGATTGATTCCTCAAGTTCGGATTGGTTGTCCCGGATCTCGTCGAGGAGATCGCGGACAAGACCCATTTCATTATTCATCTCTCGGGCGGCATCGAGCACCTCTTCCCGGAGCGCGTAATGGGCGAGGTCACTCCACTGGTCGCTCACGTACCGGTTTCCCTCTGTTGTGAGCTTGAACACTCGAACGTCATTACCTGCGTGCGGGCGTGTTCCACATTGCTTGACGAGCCCTGCGGGCACGAGCCACTCGTCGATTCTGTGCTTGATGAGACGCGGCTTCCCACCGGTCATCTCTTTCAAATCTGTCGTGCTACATCGGCCGCGTTTGAACAGCGCAGTAAGTGTCTTCTCAGCGAGGAGATCCATTTTCTCCGGTTCCTCGTACCTCGCCATATCCGTATTGTTTAGTTGTCACTAAAGCGGTAAGAACCCCTCGGGACAGGGGTGGGAATGTTCGGCCTTAGGCGGAATATTTCGGGGGTTGATTCTGAGGGTATTCGGCCTAACCGGAACGCCGTCCGAATACCGCATGCGGGTACCCCTTCCAGTAGTTGCTCCCGGGACGTATGCCCCACCGAAGCGACAAGGGACGCTCAGGCGCCGCGCACCTACGAACCCCCGGCTCCAACGTGTTGGGGAATTGTGGATTCCGGCGACGGGGGCTCTTGAGCAGACCTGAGAATTTCCGGAGTACAGACCCACAATAACGAGAGGATACATTCCTTGGCGGAAGAGGCTCCCCGCCACGAAAGCGAGTTTCATCGGAACCGAGGGGGGTGGGAGAAGTGTGTGAACTCCACTCGAACTAAGGGGGTCTCCATCGGCTTCGGCGGTATCGAGTTTTCATTCAAGACGTGGGGTGTACCCCACGTGGCAGCAAGATCACTCCACTAGTAATGTGTTGTCTCTCCTCGAGCTGCTCCTTCGCATATTCAACCCCTAAGTGACGTACGTAACGTCGGTGAGGCAAATGATCTCGACTATGGATGGTACGTAAGCGGCAAAAGAAACATAAGTAACATGGTAGTTAACCTAGCTATACTCAACCTTTTTGAGATATACGCGAAGAGTACCAGTGTGTCATTCAAACGGTCTCGTTCTATCGACTCTCTCTATGACGCAGTCGCGGATTACGGTCTGGTGTTGACGACTGATGCACCACTCAGTCATGCCCTGAATCGCCGACTCGATCGTCCACACCTCGGTCGCTTTGCGGCCACCCCACGGATGCTCGCGTCGGGCGAGTTTGACCCGCAAGACGATCGAACTCTGTTTTTGCGTCTCATCGACGAGACGGATCTGGGTTACAAGCACGCCGCCTATCTCCTCGAGAACATCCTCGGCTGTTGGGAAGAAACCGGAGACCTGCGCGCGATTCTCGACTACGACCGATTCGATAATGAGGAGACGCGTCAAGCTATTTCGGTAATCGAGTCCGCCGAGAGCTCTCATCGAGACCTCGCCGAGTATCGCATCGAGGAGGGAACGTCGGTCGCGGTCATCGGCGAGAAGCAGTTCACGGCCCTCGACAAGTCGGTGCTTCCGGACTCCTACGACGCAATCGATCCGTTTGCTGACGACGAGTTCGACCTGCCGGAGTTCCACGTCTTCGATGGCCCGACCGCGATCGTCGACGCCGTCATCGAAAACGTCTCGCCGGACACCGCCGACGACGTCGCGATCATTATGGACAGCGGCGGGGAGTACCCCGCCCTCGTCGAATCTGCGTTCGAGGCGGCTGGCATCCCCTTCTACGGCGGGCCGGGATTCACCGACGACGAGACTATCCGCACGTACCTCCGGTTGCTGCGCACGGCGCACAGCGATTCGCGGGCACGCGTCAGCGACGTTCGACCGATCCTCACCCATCTCGGTCGCTCGCCATCCGTCGTCGACGACGAGAAGTTCCTCCACGAACTCGACCACGAGGATCTCCGTCCACTGCAAGAGTTCTGTCGCACCATCGACGACTACACGTTTGGCGAGACGGTAGCCACGTTCGAAGACTGGAGCGGGAAGACGCTGGACGCGTTCCACGAGGAACTGCGGGAACTCGGACTACACGATGATTGGGTGACGAGCGACTCGATCGATGACCTCGAGTTCTACCTCCAGTCGTTCGACGTGCCCGTCGACCGCGACGACTCGGGCGTACTATTGGCCGATGCCACCGCCGCGGCCTACGTCGACCGTCCGGTCGTGTTCTACCTCGGGATGGACGTGGACTGGACGCATCAGATTCTCGACCGCCCGTGGATCGACTCCGACGCGAAGGACGAGCAGTACCTTCGACAGTTCCAAATTCTCCTCCAGAACGGTCGCGATCAGTACTATCTGGTACAGGAGACGAGCGCCGGCCAGCCCGTCACACCGTGTCTCTACTTCCACGACCTCCTCGACGACGACTTCGAGACGATCGGAGACCTGCCGCACATTCCCCACACTCGCCTCAGTAGTGACGGCGACGCTGGCTTCGAGAAGGAGGATGTCGATGTCGCGCCAAGCGAGATCGATGTAGTCAGTCAGTCGAGCCTGAACACGTTCGTCAACTGCCCGCGGGACTACTACTTCGACAGGATCGTCGACAACCCCGACCGAGACTACTTCCAGAAGGGGAATCTCTTCCACGACTACGCCGAGTTCTACGTCAATCACCCCGATGTAGTCGAAGGCGCCGACCGCTCGGAGCTGGTCGACCTGATGCTGGCGGAGATGCGACCATATGTCCCCGATGTCGAACTGGAACCGCTGGAGTCCGAGTTCGAAATCGGCCTCGACACGATCGAGGAGTTCGTCGCCGCTGATCCACCTACCGACCGGGAGTACAGCCACTACGAACAGCAGGAGGGCGACAACTTCTTCGCCGACCACTTCGGGAAGTCGATCGACTCGCCCATCACCGAACGGTGGTTCGAGAATCCCCAACTCGGCGGCAAGGGCAAAGTTGACCTGATACACGCGCCGGAAACGCTCCTCGACTACAAGAGCGGCCGCCGCAAGTCGGCGTCAAAGGTCGTCTCACGGTCGAACATCGAGGAGATCAGCGACGAGCCCGACTTCCAAGCGTTGCTCTACCTCGCTCACCATCGACAGAAGCATCCGGACGAGCGCCTCGAGTTCGTCTTCTTCCACTTTCTGGAGTTGGTCGACGACGTCGTCGCCGGAGAACCGGATCTCGAGGATGCACTCGTTCGAGTCACCTACCACCCGATGCCGTTCGGGACGTATGCTGGCAGTCGTGAGGCGTTCGATGCACTCTGTGAGGGCGTCGCCGAGAGCAACGACCGACGGAAGACGCTAGAGCGGTTGGGGTTCGACGCGTACGCATCGTTCTTCGAGCGGCACGACTTCCCGGATACCGTCGATAAAGACGAGCTGATTGCCACCGAGTTCGCGACCCGGTTCACAGAGTACGCGAAATCGGAGGTCGGGGACTACGTCTACGTCGAAGACGGTACCGAGAGCGCGCTCAAGAAGCTCGTGCGGATTCACGGTCGCAACTACTTCGAGGGCGAAGTCGACGCGTTCGAGGAGTTTCTCGACGCACAGATCGACCGCATCAACCAGTATCGCGCGTCGCAGTTCCCCGTCGAGGAGCCGAACTTCGACCGAGTCACTCACCGCGACCTGATCCGAACCGATGACTGAGTACGAGCCAAACGAGCGACAGCAAGAACTGATCGATGCGACGAGCGGCATCCACGTCGTCGACGCCGGCGCCGGAACTGGCAAGACCTTCACCATCACTCGCCGCTACGCGAATCTCCTCGAACAGGGAGATGTCGAACCAGAGGACATCCTCCTGATCACGTTCACGAACAACGCTGCGGGCGAGATGAAGGAACGCGTCGTGGCCAACTGCGACTACTCGATGTCCGCGTTACGGGATGCGCCCATCAACACGTTCCACGGGTACTGCCACGACCTGCTCATCCGCCACGGGTTCGACGCGCCGACGCGTCTCGGCATCAACGACCGGATCACGTCGTCGACGCAACTCCTCGAGAACGAAGTCATTGAGGAAGACCGCTTCCGCGAGTTCCTCGACCAGTTCATCGAGGCACATCCCGAGTATCACGACTACTTCAGGACGCTCAACGACGCGACATCGCTCCTCGATCTGATCAAGGAGCTCGCCGCCAAGGGAGTGTTCCCGACCGACGGGGGCTGGTTCCGCGATGGTGAGTCCTTCCTCGATGGCGACTACGAGGCGTTCAAGACGCTCTTCGATGAGGCCAACGAGCCGAACGAGGGCGCGAACGGCGCGACTCAATCGGACTTGCGCGACGGTCTGAGCGGGTTCGAGCGCGATCGCTGCTACGAGCCAGACGCACCCAGTGAGGGCGAACTCCGGGACGGCTATCCGCAAATCGACGACGCGTGGGCCAGCCAAGCGTTCGACGAAGACCGTGACGACCTGAAGGCGTTTGTCCACGACGTCTACCTCGAGTACATCGCGTTCACGCTCCAACGGAACTACTTGAACTTCAGTTTCCTGCTGATGTTCACCTTCGCGATGCTCTGCGAGGATCACTCGCTTCGAGAGTCGGTTCAGTTCGACCATGTGCTCGTCGACGAGTTTCAGGACACGAGCGAGATCCAGTTCAAACTCGCGCTGTTGCTCGCGGGCACGGACAACCTCTGTGTCGTCGGCGACTGGAAGCAGAGCATCTACTCGTTCCAGTACGCCTCAGTCGACAACATCCGTCGCTTCGAGGAGCGTCTCCAGACCTACAAGCGAGAACTCAACGGCGACTACGCGCGGGTCGATTTCCCGGTTGACGACGTGAACGAGATCTCGCTGGTCGAGAACTACCGCTCAACACAGTCCATTCTCGACTTCTCCGAACACAGCCTTACGCTGCCCGCGACGGGAAGCGAGGGAGTCGACCCAGAGATACAGGACGACATCACATCGCTAGCAGCGACAACGGAGCACGACCACAGCAACATCGAGGCCTTCACGTGCGATGACGAGCAGGAGGCGATCCTGACGCGGATACAGGAGATCGTCGGCAATCGCGAGTACACCGTCGAGGACGATGGGGAACTTCGAATGCCGACGTACGACGACGTTGCGGTGCTGACGCGGACGCGTGACTTCGGGCGCGAGTTACAGGCCTGTGCCGCAGACTACGGGATTCCCGTGGCGTACGAAGGCGGCGTCGAGCTGTTCGGAACCGAGCAGTCGATTCTCCTGCTCGCGTGGCTACGCATCCTCGAACACGAGGACTCCAAGCGCGGCTGGGCAGTCGTCCTCGAGGAGGCTGGCTATACGCTCGACGAGGTGAAGCACGTCCTTGAGACCAGCACGTATCCCACGGGTATGGTCGAGTTCCGCGACCAGCTCGCGGAGGCGGAGACCATCGGCGGAATCGCGCGACGGGTGTTCGATCGATACGGGTTCGACGACGCGTACGCGGATGGGCTCGTCTCGCTGTTACAGGGCACCTTCGACAGCACCCACCACAACCGCGGTGACATCGTACGATTCCTCGAACAGAGTCTCGACGCCGATGCCACCCACGAGGTCGAGGACAACCCCGGCGGCGACTCGGTAACGGTGCAGACCATTCACGCCGCCAAGGGCCTCGAACATCCCATCGTCATCATGGCGAACATGAACCAGCACCGGTTCCCGCCGTCCGGTGGTGGCGCGGATCGGATTCGGTATGAGGAGCCGGTCGGTCTCCGACAGAGCAAGCGATACACCGATGCGCACGGTCGGCCTCACCTCTACGATAACTGGCGGTATCGGATTCTCTCGAAATGTCTGGGCCGAGAGTACGACGAGGAACGGAGGCTGCTGTACGTCGCCATCACGCGTGCAGAGAGCCACGTGTTGTTCTCCGCTGGAGAGTCACCGAGCCCGCTCTTCGAGAACCTCCCTCTCGAGCCGTCAACGGTGGAACCGGATGTTGAGGATGCCGCTGTCGGCGGAACGGAGCAGACACAACTCCAGATTTCGGTGCCGGTTCCGGAGACGCCGTCTGGTCAGTCTCCTCATTCGCTGATGAACGACAGCGTGTTCAGCGACGTTGAGGAGGGAATGGGGATGGAGTTCGGGACACGCGTCCACGAGTTCGCCGAACGATACGCTATGGGGCAGGCAGTCGAGCCAACTACCCCCGACGAGCGGAACGTGCAGACGTTCCTCGATTCGCTGTCCAGCGAGTTCCGTGTCGAAGAGAACGTCTATCTCCCGGTGTCGGTTGACGGGCAACAGGTGACGATCTCCGGGATCGTCGATCTGCTTCACGTGACCGACGACTGGGTTGAAATCGTGGACTACAAAACCGACCGTGGTCGTCACGCGGAACCAGAGTATCGGAAGCAGTTGAGCGTCTACTATCACGTCGTCCGGCAAGAATACCCCGACCGCCGAGTCTCGGCGAGCATCTACTACACTGCTGACGGTGAACAGGTCGAGATCGATCCGATGCTACTGGGGGAACTCGAGGAGCTTGTCGACATCGATGTAGATGAAACGCACGAAGAACACGTCGAATTACCGCAGATTCGGTGAGCAACCGCATCGTCCTCGGCTAAAACCATCCACGCGTATCAGGTGGGTCGTAACTCAATTCGTCGAAGCCCCAGCACGAATTTATTTTTGAGGTAGCTTTGCCGACCGCTCCGAAGTGCCGAGCTGCTGGAGGGTCGCTATTGCGAGAGGAGCCGTCAGCGGCGTGGATCTGTCACGGCCATCATCGAGCAATCTCTCCTGTCCCTATCGAAAATCCTATTCTACTACTTACTACGTCTACAAAATGTAAAACAGGGTTAATTTAGTGAGGGGAGGTGCCGGGACGAGCGGCTTATATTCACAACTCCGTCAGACAGTGGCGCAGATGGGTGATAGAACCCCGTTCCAACAGCGCGTCGACGAGGACTTGCAGCAGTTCGTCGACGCTGTAGCGCAACAAACCAACCTCTCGAAGGCGGACGTGATGGACGAAGCTCTCCGCCGGCTCCGCGAGAACTCGACGATAACCGAAGAGGGACAGTTCCTCGTTGACGACACGTATAGCGCGCCGGACGCCGAACACGGCGACAACCTGCTTGAGGAGCTGCTGGCGAATCAGCAGAAGATACTCTCGGCAATCGAGGAGGACGTCCCGACGACGGGTCGCGTCGACGTCAAAAATAATTCTCAGACACGTAGTCCGACCGTCGGCTCGACGACCAAGAATGGCGAGGATGACGCTGGCTCAGACGATATGCCGGTGCGTGACGACGAGAATGAGAGGAAGATGCCGAAGGTCGCGACTGCCGAAGCGACGATCGCGTCGATGTCGAACGATATTCACCACGACGAATGCCTCGATCCCGACGTAGTCAGGGAGATCAGTATCGGTGGGCCGGATAGCCGGGTAAAGAAGACTCAGAGCCATCTCCTCCCGGCACTTCGAGCGATGATCAACTACACGCAGGAAGACGTGGGTGGTCAGCTCGATTGGGAGACAATAGAGAAACTGATCACGGAGAATCTCGGGCTCTCGCCCGCGTCTGCTCGGAACTACCGGGAGCGACTCGTAAGCGAGGGAATCGTCCTCCCCCATCCAAGCAACGATGAGTCGATTGTCGGGGATGACGCGTACGAAGACGTACTCGTTGCTGCGGCGGCAGAGACCGACCCGAGTGTAACACACCCCTCGGACATCTCTGTTTCCGAGAACTACTACCCGAATTCAGTTCGTGGTTTCGTCGACTGGGCTGTCGCGGGCGACGACTGGGATAGCGACGAGTGGTTCGCGGACGACGAGATATGGCTGAAACAGGCGTGGAAGCTCTGCAAGCAGATCATCAACTCGGTGGTAGCTCTGAAGCCCAACGACAGTCGATACGGCCAGAAGATGACGAACGACGAGAAGATGGCCGGCGCCTGTCAAGTCGTGGTGAAGCTTGCTCGTCGGATGGCAGATGTCTCGGACAAGCGGGTGGAGGGAGGAAAAATCATCACTCTCGCTAAGAGAGCCACCGAGATCGACCCATCCGATGGCAACGATTTCGAGGAGTACGCGGAATTCTCGTCAGAGGTTCAAGTGGAGATCGAGTCAGCGATCGAGGACGATGATCTGAATGAGTTCGACCGAGAGGCCGTCGCGGAACTCGTCGGCGTGGACGCTGATGTAGACGATGACGTGATGAAGCAAGCGTGTGCTAACTACATCCTCGAGTATCATCCGGACAAAGCCGACTCTCAGGACGACGCTCTCTCCGCTGAAGAATTCCACCTCCTCTTGTCGGCCAAGAAGAGCCTCAGCGAGGCGTAGGCACCCTCATCGCAGGAGGGTATCTGCCAAAATCTTTGTGGAGAGAAACTAGTGAAGTAGTGTAGATGGATATTAGAATCGGGACATACCACATCCGATATGACGCGGACGCTGAAAGCACTTGATCTTGCCATTGAAGCGACTGCGGAGTCGTTCCTACAGAACCCGGCTAACTACAGCGACGAACGAGCGCTAGCGGAGGATGTCCGGCAGAGGATGTGTGCGGTGCTGCCGCCGGCGTCGGTCGGCAACGTCACCGTCGAAGAATCATCAGGGGCGAACGGCAACATTCCCGACCACGAGGCGTACACTTCTCGGTACCGGGAGGTCACCGAGATCGACCGTGTACAGTGTGAGATTGGAGGTGCCGATTTCCCATTTGGAGCCAGCGAACGTCTCGACTTGGGCGTGTTCGCCGACGATCTACGAATGACGATCACTGGAGGAACGCAGGAATTTGCTCTGGCCGACTTAGCCGCCGCGGCCGAGTTCAAGTACGTCAAGAACATCAACTACCTCCGGTATCGGCCAGATGACGACGCTAGCAAGTACCGCGACATCGCCACCGACATCGAACGGTTGGGTGAACTACCTAACGAGGTTTATCGTCGGTGCGTGGTTTTCGGCAACTACGATCTGCTTCGACGGAATGCGGATACTGCCGCCGAGGAGGGGTTACGCGAGATAGCCGAGCAGTGTGATGTTGACCTCCAGTTTGTCCTTCCGTCTCCCCGCTAGCCCCGGAGCTGAAGCAGACTCTTCTAAAGTGGGTCGTTCGCGTGATTCTACCAGTAGCATAGCGCCTGAGATTAGACTCGCGATGTACTCGACCTCGGACACCCCTAATTCTCTCCTTAAATGTCCAACCGGCGCCGGAAGACCCTTTGAATGACCGCCCGCATCCATCAGTAATGTCACTAATCGGCTTCCGCCGCGAGGAGGGCGAGATCGAGTACCTCGAAGAGGTAGAGTACAGCGAGGAACATCTGGAGGACGATCTCCACGAGGTGATCTACAGCGACCCGAGACTGGTGATGGGGACGTTGACGACCCGAGAGAACATCGTTCTCGGGAGCAAGCTCCAGTTGCCGACCGGCAAGGAGCCAGACCTCCTCGTATGCGACAAACGGGGAACACTCACAACAATCGAGTTCAAGCGCGACCGATCGCCACGATCGGCCGTGACCCAACTCTTTGACTACGCGTCCTCGCTGGCACGGCTAGATCAGGACGAGTTCTTCGATCTCACCGACTACGAGTCGCTGGAGGAACTCTACGAGGCGTTCGAGCACGAGGAGGACTCGGAGTTCGACATCGACGACTTCGAGCGAGAGTTCGCGGAGGGGTTGGAGTCGCCCCAGCTTATGCTGGTGGCATACACTATCACCGACGACGTTCGCCGGATGACGCGTTGGCTGCGGGACACACACGACCTGAAGATCAACTGCGTCGAGTTTGATTACTACGAGCGAGACGACGCCGAGATGTTCGTTCCGACGGTCATCGGCGCCGACGAGACACAGGAGATCAAGGAGCGGGAGGCGTCGCCGAAGCAGAAGAAGTACCGGCGGTTCTTCGGCGAGGTACTCGAACGCTTCAAGGAAGAACTTCCCAACGTCACGAGCAGGAGCGCCAGCAGCGACAGCTGGCTCACAATCCCGGCTGGCCACTCGGATGTCGAGTTCGTCTGGCACTTCAAGGGAGATCCCGGCGACAAGGAGTTCCACGTCGTGATGAACTTCCAGTTCGACGACTACGCACGGAACGAGGAGATGCTCGAGACAATGCAGTCGGCGATTGAAGACCGTTCGCTGGATGTGCCGGAGGAGATCCATTACGAGGAGTACGGCAATAGCGGGTACACGCGGCTCTATGTCAAACGCGAGGTCGGACGGCTGGACGACGCGCTGGACGACGAAGAACTCAAAGAGTGGGCAGTCGACCGGTTGGCAGAGTTCCACGAACAACTGACGCCCGTCTTGGAAGACAAGCTTCGATAGACGCATCGGGAGGGGTCTCTGCCCCACCTTGGGTCTTTACATCGGAACCGAGGGGTGGGTGGGTCAACGAAAGGCAACCCCCGAGGCGATGCGGCTAAATCGGTCGGTCGGCCACGCGTGGGTGGATGGAAAATTCCGCTACCGAGTACGTCCACGCGTCGCGCGAGTTGTCGCCGGTTCATACGTACATCGCCGATCACGGTGAAGCCGTGGACAGTAGCACTATTAATAAGGAAACGATAGCTGGGCGTTCCGTCGCGGTCACGGATGCTCTGACGGAGGACGAAAGAGAACTCGTCGCGGATGCCGTCCGAGCGAGCGACCCTCAGATGAAGGCTTGCTTCGCCAACGCCCTCCAGATGTGGGCGTACGACAGCCGGTTCAAATACGCCGAGGGCTTCGCTGTCGTTTCAGACCTTGACATCGGGGGTATTGAGCATGCTTGGTGTCTGCTTGATGGGGAGAAACTCGTGGACGTGACGAAGCCATTCGACCATTACCATGGCGCCGTCATTACGGACGACAAGACCTTGCAACGTTACTATGAGTATGGGATGGAGCGAGGTAGCTGGGGAATCGTCGGCAATCATCTCAACCAGTTTCAATTCCTCCGGAACCAAGGCTACGTCTACGGCTGACCCGACTTAGGGAGTGGACGCCCTATTGGATCGAATTCAGGAACTGATTCTTAGTGATGTCAGCCGTAATCACGGGTTTGATTCCCCCGAGGTATTCAGTCGAGGGTTCCCACGCGTCTAACCACTTCTCGCGAAAGTAGTAATTCGATGCGTCGGGGCGACCCCCGCTCAACTTGACAGCTTCATCCAGTTGGCCGCCCGGTTGTTTCCCCTGTACGATCACCAAGTCCGAGAGATGTCTCGGATCGCGGCTGGCCAAGTAGCGTTTGATGTGCGCATTCTCCCTGTTGTTCTCGACTTCATCTTCAACTTCAGCCTCCTCGAGGGAGTTGAAATCGATAACCCGGTCAACGGTGAAGTAACCAATCAGATACCGGTGCTTTGGGCGTGAATAACCCGGAGGTGTCAGGCCACAGTAGAACCCGAGAACATCGTCCTCGCTAAGTGAGAGGAGCTTGCTCCGCGACTTGCCGGGGTCGCCGAACGTCAGCGACTCGAAATTCGGATCGTGATGAATTGGAACTTCATCGAAGGTTGTCGTCTCTTGTTCGTGGTGAACCACATGGGAGAGGTGCTCGTTGAATCCCTCGCTGTGGTAAGTCGCTGTTTCGGTCGTTTCGTACTGTTCGGGGATGGGGATGTACTCAAACGTTCCATCCTCAAAGATCGGCGGGCAATTCGAGGTGTTGTCCGAATCTGCTGCGATGCCCACAAGTACTAAGCTCATCAGTTGGCCCCTCCGACGGCTTCGAACCGCTCCAAGAGATCATCGAACCCCTTCACAGTTCGGTGGTTCTGGTTGAACTCCTCCTCCGGTTTGAGGGCAAACTGGGGTTCTGTCCAACCAAGCCAGTACCCCCGCTCGGAGACACATTTGACGTGATCCTCGCTGTTGTCGATATGTTCCTCGGGGCTTCGGGAGGGATTACTATTACAGCCACATTCGGCCTCTACTTCGCCATCTCCATGCTGATGATTTGCTGGCGGGTACCGAACAGATACTGAATCGTCTACATGGCAGTCGCCCCGGTTCTCCGCAAAGGGTGTGCAGTCAGACGCGTGGGTGAGGCGGTGCCTGATGGCTTCGTCGTCGTATGTACGACGAAGGTACTGACCGTAGTCTTCCATCTTGTCGAACCCGTGTGTGACCATCGCGGCACTCGCCAGCCAGTTACGGTGAGAGTTGGCGTCCTCGGGTTTGTCGTGCGCCTTACTTCTGGATGCACAGGTCAAGATGAAAACCGGATATTTCGGCCGTCTGATTCCCTCGTCATCTGGTTCTTGGAACAGTTTCTGAAACGGGTGATTTGGATTGGCAGAGTTGCTTCGCTCTGGTTCGCCTCGCATCCCCTTCTTACATGTTGCCAGACTCCAAAGGCCGCCGAAGAAACTGGGCGCACTACCAGTCTGGGCCAAGCCGCTGTCGGACTGGTACTGGATGGTTCTGGCGACGTAGACACGACCACGAGGAGTGTTCGAATTGAATCCTGTTTCCTCGTCTTCGTATCTATCGGCGCAATTCTGCATCCATTCTCGTAGATCATCGATCCGTTGCACTTCTTCTGCATCTACTGGTTCGGCTGGAGAAGTTCCAACTACGTAATCAAGATCCGACGACATCTATAAGCGTAGGAGATAGTCGTCTCACTTAGTGATTCTCCCATACGTCACTTAATCCGACGTTCTCTCTTTTCGGCTGCCAGCTGTTACTGGTCAACTACATCATTTCTCAATCTCGACTGCCGGACACGCTGGAAGATGCTCAGAGTATCCACGAATAGTCTCTCCACACCAATCACACGTCTTTCGTTGCTCAACCGTCGCTTCCTTAGTGAGGTGTTGGCGGCAGTGAATGCAGTTTCGCTCTTGCGAAGTAGATTGTTGACGGCGAGAGCAGCGGCTCAAAGTCGAAGAGGGCAAGGGCACCGCGCCAGCGGTGCCCGATATGTTCCCTGTGAGC
>Ga0207719_100304_pt1 | contig 35164 bp, 32 predicted proteins | sample A23P1SouthBayCA_2_FD_187279 | JGI IMG/M metagenome (GOLD analysis project Ga0207719, IMG submission 187279) | Aerobic enrichment media microbial communities from Eden Landing Ponds, California, USA - A23 P3 (3) (SPAdes) | ecosystem: Environmental > Aquatic > Marine > Unclassified | place... | reverse complement strand
TAGTGTGAGATCGAGGTGACACACAAGACGATCCACCGGCGCATCGAGCGCTTCGCCAGAGCGCTCGATGCGCCTTCACTCGATCTCGTTGGTCCGGTCGAGATCGACGAAATGTACGTCTCCGCCGGGAAGAAAGGCCGCGAGCGCGACACCGCGACGGGGGCTCTCGCCTCATCGAGGTCTCTCGAAGGACAAGTTGACGCAGTCTCTCAGAGCGTTCCAACTCTGTCGAGAAGTGTATCGAAAATCAGGACGAGACGCTCTCAAACACGCTATTCGAGCAATGCTGTGAAATCAACAACGTGCTACGCAAGAGCGAAAGTCGGTCCCTCGGCAAGAGCGCGGCCTGACGAACCGAGAGCGTCGCCGTGATCCTGCGGTTCCGGACGTGGTCGCATCTGACGACGACTTTATGTGCCGCTGGGTCGATTACCTGGACTATATGAGCGACTTGAGAGTTACCCGAATCGACCGAACTCCGATCGAACTCCCGTTCAGGGAGGTCCCCGGACGCAATTTGCGCCGCCAACTGCCACACTGGAAGTACTTCGAGATAATCGAGGTCGAACTTGCGTCCGGAACGGTCGGCTACGGCGAAGACATGCTCTACTACGGCTGGGGGTCCGTCTCGGAGGACGATGTCGAACGGGCGCTCGGGTCCAACGCGGCGTCCCTGCTGTGGGACGACAGTCTCGGGAGCCTACAGATCGCGCTGTTCGACGCGGTCGGCCGAGAACTGGGCGTCCCCGTCTCGGACCTCGTCGGCGAGCGTGAGCGCGAGCGTGTCCCGGTCGGGTGGTGGTGTATCGACATGCCCGCCGAGGACTGGATCGCGGAGTGCGAGACGGCCATCAACCGGGGGTACACCGCGGTGAAACTCAAGGGACGGCCGTGGTTCGACGTGCGGGAGAACGTAGCGGCGCTGTGCGAGGCCGTCCCCGAGTGGTTCGACATCGGGATCGACTTCAATCACATGCTCCGGGACGCCGAGCGAGCGTTGCCGATCCTGTCGGACATCGAGCGGCACCCACAGGTGACGGTTCTCGAGTCGCCGATCCCGCAGGAGAACGTCGAGGGCAACCGCGCGCTCGCACGGGCGACTGACGCCGACCTGGCCCAGCACAACGGCCGGCCCGCCGAACTGTCGGAGTTGACGCAGCTTCAGACGGGGATGGCGGAGAAGTTTGTCCTCGGCACGGGCGGTCCAGAGAAGATACAGCGCGAGGCCGGACTGGCCGACACGGTCGACATGCCGTTCTGGATCCAGAACCTGGGCCTGCTGACGGCGGTGTTCTGGGCGCACATCGGCTGTACGACCTCGGAGAACACACAGCCGAACGTCTTCTGCAACCACCTGTTCGCTGAGTCGCCGCTCCGGGAATCGATCACGGTCGATGGCGGCACGATGCGGGTTCCCGACGGGCCGGGCCTCGGCTACGAACCGGACCCGGAGGCCGTCGAGCGGATGCGGATCGAGCGCCCGCCCGAGCGGCCCTCACCCGACCGCCTGATCGTGACCGAGTGGCCCGACCGGGAGCCGATGTACTTCGCGACCGGCGGGACGATGGACGACATGGCACAGGCTGGGGAGTTCCCGTACTTCGAGCACGGGGTGACGACGCGCCTCGTCCCCGACGACGGCAGCGAGGAATGGACTCGACTGCGGGAACTGGCAGCGGACGACCCCGTCGAAGGCCGCCCGGAGTGGTGGTGAACACGATGAGTCAGGACCATGCCGACACCGCGATGAGTCAGGACCATGCCGACACCGACGATTTTCCGACGAGCGGACTTCACGGACTGGCGGGCAAGACCGCTATCGTGACGGGATCGACCCGCGGGATCGGACGGGGTATCGCGCGCCGGTTCGCGGCGGAGGGGACAAACGTCGTCGTCACCGGGCGGACCGTCGACGCGGGCGAGGAAGTCGCCGAAGAGATCCGCGAGGCCGGCGGGGAAGCGGTGTTCGTCCGGGCCGACATGGCCGAAGTGGACGACCTGGAAGTCCTGGTCGAAGCCACTGTCGAGAAGTACGGGTCGGTCGACATCGTGGTCAACAACGCGGCCGCATGGGACCACTCGGCGGTCCAGGACGGGGGCCTCGATTCGTGGGAACTGGTGATGAACGTCTCTCTGCGAGCACCGTGGCTCCTCTCGAAACTCGCCCTCGAACACATGCCGCCGGGCGGGTCCATCGTGAACATCTCGTCGCTCCACGGGTCCCGGACCGACCCTGGTCGGTTCCCGTACAACGTCGCAAAGGCGGGGTTAGACGGGCTGACAAGGGCCATGGCGATCGACTTCGGGCAGGAGGGCGTTCGCGCCAACGGGCTGGTCGTCGGGAACATCGTCAAGCAGTACGACTCGCACGACCCCCACGACGAGAGCGACTGGGAGGCGCGCCTGCTGCCGGTGTTCCAGCGCGGCGAGCCCCGCGACGTGGGCGCTATCGCCGCGTTTCTGGCGGCCGACGACGCGCGGTTCATCACCGGTGCGAACATCCCCGTCGACGGGGGGCGACTGGTGGCGACCGCGAACGCCGACTGGCCCGCGAACGAGGGGACGGACCCGGACGCGCTCCACAGCTACGGCGACAGAGCGCCGGAGCGCTGAGGGTCAGTAACCGTCGAGAGCGGGCACCTCTCACGCTCGCTACCCCGTGATCCTCGCGACGGCGTCTGTCACTCGTCGCGCTTTGCCGGTCACAACGCCTATTAGGGCAGCCACCGCCGATCCGGACGATGCCGTCGAGACCGAATATCCTCTTCGTCTTCCCCGACCAGCACCGCGGCGACTGGACGGGGTACTCGGAGACACCGGTACGAACTCCCAACGTCGACGAACTCGTGTCGAACGGTGTGGCCTTCGAGAACGCCGTGACGCCGGCACCTGTCTGTGGTCCCGCGCGCTCCTGTCTCGCACAGGGCGTCGAATACGACCGGACGTACGTCAGAGACCACCACCAGCAAGACTACCCGCTCGGAGCGTCCACCGTCTACGAGCGCCTGCGGGACGACGCGGGCTATCACACCGTCGCGGCGGGCAAGGTCGACCTCCAGAAACACTCCGCGGACCGGCGGACCGACCTCGACGGGACCACCCACGCCACGGAGAACGGCTTCGTCGACTGTGTCACCGTCTCGGAGATGCTGAATCACGGCTTCGACGAGGCCGTCGACCCCTACCAGCAGTTCCTCGTCGAGGAGGGTCTCGACGACGTCTTCGCGGACGAGTATCCTCGTAGCGTCTACGATGCCAACCCGACGACGCTGCCGGACTACGCGTACCAGGACAACTGGATCGGGCGCCAGACCGAACAGTTGCTCAGGGAGGCACCCGACGACCAGCCGTGGTTCTGCCAGGTCAACTTCGTGAAGCCGCACAACCCCTGGGACGTCACCGAGGAGATGCACGCCTGGTATCGCGACCCCGACGTCGACTTCCCCGCTCCGGTCGAACCTGACCAGGAGATCGACCTCGACCGACACCAGGAGATCCGTCGCAACTACGCCGCGATGGTCGAGAACATCGACCGCTGGGTCGGGCGGTTCCTGGACATTGTCGAAGAGCGCGGTGAGCGGGAGAACACCGTCGTCGTCTACGCCAGCGACCACGGGGAGATGCTCGGCGACCACGGCAGCTGGTACAAGCGTTCGCCGTACCGCCAGTCGGTGAACGTCCCGCTCGTCGTCTCCGGACCCGATATCGCAGAGCGGGGCGTCGTGGACATCCCGGCGACGATGCTCGACCTGCACGCGACGTTTCGGGATTTCGCCGGCGTCGACACCGGCGAGAACGACAGTCGAACGATGCGCCCCTATCTCGCGGGCGACACCGAGACGCACAGGGATGTGGTCTTTTCCGGGGCCAACCACTGGCGGCTGGCGTTCGACGGGCGACACAAGCTCGTCCGCGGGTTCGATCCGTCGAGAGAGTACGGGCTGAATCGCGACGAGGTCGACAACTACGACGAAACCGCGCTCGCTCGTGCGCTCGACGAGCGCGACCCGGTACTGTTCGACCTCCTGGACGACCCCGACGAACGCGAGAACGTGGCACCCGACCGGCCCGAGGCGTTCGAGCGCCTGGACACCGCGCTCGAGGATTCGTGGCTCGGATAGGGAACGCTCCACCGGTTCCATGGCTATCGGACACGGAGTCACACGGTCCGCTGAAATCGGTCATCGGGAGGACTGCTCGAGGGCGCGCGGTCGATGCGGAACTGGCAGACGGGAGTCGGAGTCAGTCGTTCAGGAGGTCCACGACCCGGTGATACGCCTCCTTCGGACGCCGATACTCGTCCAGAATACCCTTGTTGTTCTTCACTTTCGGTCGTTTCAGGAACTTCCGGCCGTCGGTCCGCGTATCGCAGTACTGCCAGATCGTGAACCCGGCAACGTAGTCGGTCTCCCGGAACGTTTCGATGGCGTCGACGAGGAACGACGCCTGGTACTCCTCGCTCCACTTTTGTCCTTCGCGGGTGTGCTCGCCGTAGACCGCGCCGGCGCCGAACTCCGTGAAGACGATCGGTTTTTCGGGGAAGTCATCGCGGATAGTCGCGACAACGTTCGCGTACTCGCCCGGTTCGTACCACCCGGGGTAGGCGTTCGCACAGACGAAATCCACGTGTGGCAGACACTGGTCATCGCCCCACCGTTTCTGCCCGTTCGGGTGATACCGGTTCGACGCGAGCGTGACAGGCCGGTCGTCGCGCTCACGCGCGAGCGCGGCGAGTTCGGCCGTCACTTCGGCGACGCCTTCCTCCTGGTTCTCGCATTCGTTCGTCAGACTCCAGGCGAGGACCGACGGGTGGGTCCGGTCGCGATCGATCATCTCCGTGAGCATCGTCCTCGCTCGGTCGAGAACCGATTCGCGTTCGAAGCGCTCGGTGTCGAACTGCCAGAGGGGTATCTCCTCGAGGACGAGGACCCCACGCTCGTCACACAGGTCGAGGAATCTCGGGTGGTTCGGGTAGTGCGCGGTCCGGACCGCGTTCATGCCGGCGTCTTCTATCATGTCGAGGTCGAGTTCCTGGATCCGGAGTGGCTGAGCGTGCCCCCATTCGGGGTGGTCCTCGTGGCGGTTTACTCCCCTGATGTCGACTGGCTCTCCGTTGAGCAGGATCGCAGCGTCGGTCACTTCGATCGACCGAAATCCCACCTTCTCGCGGAGCTCGTCCCGTCGATCGCCCGTACCGATCTCGGCGACGACGTCGTAGAGCGTCGGGTCGTCCACGGACCACCGGTCGACCGGCAGTTCGACGTCGAACGCCGCCTCGGTCCGGCCGGGTTCGACAGTGAGGGTTCGCGTGCTGGAGCGGTCGCCGAGCGCGGCCGAGATGTCGACCTCCGTGGACTCGCCCCGGTTCCGAGCGACGACCGTCACGGTCGCGTCGGCGCGCTGACCGTCAAGCTCGTAGTCGACGTCGATATCGTCGACGAACACGTCGGGGACCGATTCGACGACCACCTCGCGAGTGATCCCCCCGTACGGACGCCAGTCCGCGCCGGGTTTGGGGATCGAGCGTTCGTCCCGGGTGTTGTCGGCCCGGACGACGAGTTCGTGTTCGCCGGCCGCGAGATCGGAGACCACGTCGAAGGACGTGTACCCGGAGTAGTGCTCGGCCACGTGCTCCCCGTCTAGCCAGACCGTCGCGTCGTGGCAAACTCCCTCGAAGGCGATCCGCGTCGTCCCTGACTCCGGGACCTCGAACCGCCGCCGATACCACGCCGGTCCCTCGTAATCGTAGTACTCCGCGTCGACGTTCCAGGCGGCCGGCACGTCGAACCGGTCCGCCTCGTCCGGGAACGTCTCGTAATAGCCGGCGTCGATCCCCTCGTTTTTGGGGTCCGTGAGGAAGTCCCATGGACCGTCGAGAGTACGTCGTCTCCTCGTCGTCGACGGGTCGAATAACCGATGCATGCCTATGCCGACCCAGTCCAGATATAAAATCGGTCCCTTTCGACGGAACGGGACCCAACGAGACCGCCTGGGCCGCTGGTCTCGTCGGCAGTGGAGTCCGGGCCCGCCGGTCCGGAGTGACGCCGGCCACCGGAACGGTCTTTTTGCTGGGCGAACTGTGGGTAGTCATGTCGGAACGTACGGTCGACGAGAAGACACGCCGAGAGCTGCTGCGATTTCTCGGTGTGACGGGTGCCGTCGCGGCGACCTCTCCGAGTCTCGGCCGGGTCCGCGCCGCGATGACCCCGCCCGAGGGCTCGGACGCCCTCGCCAGTACCGGCCGGTCGATCAGAGCGGAACTCGGCGGCTCCCTCGAACCCGAGACGCTCCGGAGCCACGCCGACTCGTTCGCCGACGCGGCACGGGAACTCAACGGCGTCGGCGACAAGGGGGTCCCGGAGACGGAGCGGGACGACTTCGGACCGGTCGCGGCCGCGGCCCGTCCGATCGTCGACCACCTCGAAAATGGGGAGTTCTACGAGGTGACGAACGACAGTCTGCCGGACTTCACGGCCGACTACATCGACGCGAGCGTCGAGCGGGTCGCGAGCGACGCGGCGCTGGCCGCGCCGCTATCGGACCTCGGGTTCGAAGACGGCGACGGGGTCGACCTGCTCGCGGCGGTCGTCGACAGGTCCACGGAGATAGCCGAGAACCACTGGATCGGAAGCGTCCGCGTCTCGCGCGAGATGATCAGTCCCGGGGATGTCGTCCCGGACCCGACGCTCGGCTGTCACGAGGGGACGGTTCTCTGGCTTCAGGACATAGACGAGTACCTCTGGCAGAACGCGGTCCTCGCGACCGACGAGGTGTACGCAGACGCGGTGTGGTACGCGCGGGCGATGGCCGCGGGCTTTCACCTCGTGACCGAGGGGGCTATCGCGGCCGCGGAGGACGACGCCGACTACGACGACGAACAGCTCGCGGCGCAGCTCTCGGTCGGGTTCGCGGTCCAGACCATCTGCGACCCGGGGCTCCTCCAGGACGTGTACTGGCTTCGCGACGACGAGCGCGGCCCGCGCCGCAGTGACCTCGACCGCGCGGAGGTGGCCTGGCGATGAGTCGTGGATCCGAGGGTCGTGGTCCGGGCATCCCCGACATCGACGCCGGACCGCTGTACGACGCGGACGATCACTACCTCCGCGAGGAGGCACCGGGCGAGGACGTCACGGACGACCAGCTCCGGGCCGACGCGCGGAACCCGGAGGGGTGGCTCCACTACAACAAGGGCGCGGAGATGCACGGCTTCTCGCCCGCTACCCGGCTCCGCCCGGAGACGATCGATTCGCTCGAAGTCGCACACGAGGTCGAGTTCCCCTCGACGATATACCAGTGCAACCCGACCGTCGTCCCCGGCGACCCGCCGGTGATGTACGTGGGCCTCGGAAACATGTCGGTCGTCGCGCTCGACGCTCGAACCGGCGAGAAATACTGGAAGTTCGGGTACGCGCCGGAGAACAACGACGGTGTCACCGGCCGGACGCGAGGGATCGCAGTCCGCGGTGACACGGTGTACCTGGCTGCGACGGATCTCAGACTCGTCGCGCTCGACCGCTACACGGGGGAGTTCCAGTGGAAGACCTGGCTACTCTCGGACCGCCAGCGCGAGCACATCGAGCGCCCCGAGAAGATGGGGCAGTCACAGGCACCCGTGGCCTACGACGGGACGGTCATGGTCGGGCAGTCCGGCGGGTACGGGAGCTGGGGGGCCCTGCTCGGCGTCGACGCGGAGACCGGCGACATCGAGTGGGCCAACGACGTCTGTCGCCCGGAGAACTGGGCGGGGGAGTCCTGGCGGTACGGCGACGGCGCCTCGTGGATGAGCCCCGCGGTCGACCCCGAGAACGGCCTCGTCTTCCACCCGACCGGGAACGCCGGCGTTCGGTACAACGGGACCGTCCGCCCCGGTCCGAACCGGGACGCGAACTCCATCGTCGCCATCGACATCGAGTCCGGTGAGGTCGAGTGGTCCTACCAGCTACTCGCCCAGGACTGGTTCGACTGGGACTGCACGACCACGCCGAGAGTGTTCGACCTGGTCGTCGACGGCGAGCGCCGGCGCGTCGTCGCCGCCGAGGACAAGTCCGGCTGGAGCCACATCATCGACGCCGCGACCGGCCAGCTCGTCGAGCGGACCGAACCGTTCGCGAAGCAGGGGGGCGACGACCCCGATGACCTCGAATTCCTCTCGCTCCCGGGCGTCGGTCCGACCAACGAGCAGTACATGTGGCCGGACGACTCCGGTGGAACGAACTGGAGCCCGGACGCCTACAGCCCCCAGACCGGCCTGCTGTACGTGGGCGGCAACGACCTCGGGCAGAAGTTCTACTGGGTCCCGGGGTACGAGTACGACCCCGACAGGATCGATATCGTCCCCGGCGGCGGCCGGGGCGAGTGGGCGAACGAGCGGGCCTGCCGGGTCGCGGCGGTCGACCCCGCCGACGGCGGGACAGTCGCCTGGACCCACGAGTTCGACGTCGACCCCACCAGCGGCGCACAGACGGGCGGGATGACGGCGACCGGCGGCGGACTCGTGTTCGTCGGTGCGGCTACCGGTGAACTGCTCGGCCTGGACGCCGAGACCGGAGAACGGCTGTGGGCGGATAACCTCGACTTCGTCGTGGAGTCGTCGCCGGTGGTCTGGGACGACCCCGCCGAGGGACGCCAGTACATGGCCGTCACGCACGACACGGACAGCGGCGGGAAAGTCACCGTCTACGCCACCGAACCCGGTCTGGAACCGCTCGCGACGCCGACGCCAAGCGAGACGCCGACTGAGACCCCGACGGGAACGGGGACCGACGGCCCGGCCGGTGACCCGACCGCCACGACGGAGCAGACGACGGGCTCGTCCGGTCCGGGGTTCGGGGTCCTGACCGGGCTCTCCGGTCTCGGCGCCGCGGGCGCTGCCCGCAAATGGTTCGGGCGTTCTGATGACGAGGGACGTTCTGACGACGAGGGACGTTCTGACGACGAGGGACGTTCTGACGACGAAATTCGCGGTTCCGAGGACGAGAACGACGGCTCGTAAGTTCGTCCACGGCACCGAATCGTTTGCAATTTTCCGGCGGCCCTGAGACACGCCGGGCGATTCTCGTCGGTCGCCGGCCCAGTTGTCGGATCACGCAGGCCCAAATTATAAATAGTGTCATTCCCTACTTCGCGTATCGCATGACAGACGATAGTGGTGAGTATGACTGACGGTAGTGACAACGGGAACTCTGCGACCGGTAGCGGTCGGTCAGTGAAGCCGTCCGTGTCCCGGCGCCGACTCCTCGCGGCTCTCGGAACCGGTGCCGGCGCGATGGTTGCTGGCTGTTCGGGCGGCGGCGACGGGTCGACCGACGATCCGTCGGACCCGAGTGACGAGACGCCAAGGGAGCAGACCCCCACTGCCGCCCCCTCCACTGCGGAGCCCGCCACGCGGACCCGGGACCCCGGCGAAGCGGTCGAGCCCGTTCTGGACTTGAAGGCGTACCAGACGCCGACGGACGACTGGGACCACAGCCCATATTCGGCGACGATGCATCCGGGCGGACTGCCGATACGCTTGACGCTGGCCCCGGCCGGCGCGAACGCGGGGAGTCCCGACGCCGAGTACGAACCCCACCTGCTCGCGGAGAACAAATTAGTCGAGGACAACACGGTCTGGCGGGTGAAAATGGCCGATGGGTTCACCTGGCACGACGGGACCGAGACCAAGATAGAAGACCGGTTCAACCGCATCAAATACGACTACCTCCGTCGACAGAAGATGACCGCCGAGCCCGTCTACGAATCCGTCGAGATGGTCGACGATTCTACGATGGACCATCAGCTTCGCAGCGAGGTACACCCGATCGTGTTCCTCTCGTCGAGAGACCCATTGACGATGTACAAGGCGTCGTACTACGAGCCCCATCTGGAGGCGATGGAGGACGCGGGGACCGGACGGGAAGCCTACCTCACGCATCAGGACTTCGCCGAGGAAACGATCGCGACCGAGGACTGGGTCGGTAACGGTCAGTTCAAGATCTCGGACGTCGGCGAGAACCGCGTCAAACTCGACCGGTATGAGGATTACCCGCAGCCGTATCGCGATTACCAGAACATCGAGGAGCTCAGGATTCCGATCAGGGCAGGGGAGTCCGCCCAGCGGTTGCTCCTGCAGGACGAAAAGACCGATTGGTTCAACGCCGGCCTGCCCACGGGGATGCTGGCGGACGACCTCCCCGACTCGTACGGCTTCGCCAGAAAGAAAACCACGAAGCAGTACCAGTTCCGACTCAACCACCAGAACAAGCACCTCAAACGCCGGGGCGTCCGTCGCGCGCTCGCCTACATCAAACGCTTCAAAGCCTACGTCCAGCAGCAGCCGAACTCCTACAACGACCCGATTCAGGACGGGACGACGCGGTATATCGCCGAGACCTGGACGTCGGATTACGACGAGCGCTCCAGCCAGTTCATCGATTACGGCGACGGCTCCGAAGCACTGACCGAGAAGGCAACCGCGGCGATGCAGTCGGAGGGATACTCCAAGGAGGGCGGCAAGTGGGTCGGTCCGGACGGCGATACGCCCAATCTGACAATCGCTACGACCCCGTGGTTCGACGAGGCAGCGCAGACGATGGTCAGCTGGATGAACGAGTTCGGGTTCAACACGGACATTGACGAGATCGCGGAGTTCTGGAAGAACCACAACAACCCCAACGCGGACTGGGACATGATCATCTCGTTCCATTCCCGTGGACCGAATCACCCCTCCTCGTCGTACAAGAACGACGACCACTGGGGGATGAAGATGACCGAGATCAACGACGAGGGCGAACGGGTCCCGGCGGGTAATCGAGAGATGGAGTACGAACTGCCGACGGAAGTGGGTGCGACGGACCTCTCGGGAGAGACCCGAACCGTCAATGTCCCCGAGTTACAGGACACCGTCACGGACCCGTCCGCCACCGACGAGGAACTCGCCGAAGCGTACAAGACGCTGATGTGGTGGTGGAACTTCTATATCCCCGATCTGGTGGCGTACGGTGGGATATATATGCACACCGGCGACTACGAGAACTTCCACTGGATCGACTGGAACAACGACGGCGAGGGCGACGCCGTCAACGGAGAACAGTTCCAGTTCAGTCTCAATGCCGGCTACGTCCGCGGCAAGTCGGAGTAATCCGGCGCGTCGCTCCCCGGCGATTCCCGCCCCGCCCCGGGCTCTTGCCGACCGGGGACGATGGGGCGGACCTTTCTGCAGTCTCTCGCGTTTTCGAACGTCGACCGCTGGCCGCCAGAGGCGTAATCGTTTCATTCGTCGGGAACGGAGAGCGAGTAATGACTGACTCGGAACCCTGCTGTGCGGCCGGTCGGGACGAGAGCGCGTCGGATCGGCCGTCCCGTACCGAAGCCGACACCGAGACGGACGCCGCCCGGACGACCACCGTGCCGGCGACCGGCGACGACCCGCAAACGGACCGGATGGTCGAACTCGAAGGTGGACAGTTCGTCATGGGCACCGACTCGGACGTCGGCTTCCCGGAGGACGGCGAGGGACCGGCGCGGGAGGTGACGGTCGACCCCTTCGCTATCGACAAGTACGCCGTGACGAACGCGGAGTTTCTCGAGTTCGTCAGAGAGACCGGGTACACGACCGACGCACAACAGTACGGCTGGTCGTTCGTCTTCGAACCGTTCCTCGCGGAGGCCGACCGCGACAACGTCATCGACAGCGTCGCGCAAGCGCCGTGGTGGGTGGGTGTCGAAGGGGCAGACTGCCTGCACCGGAACGGCCCGAGCACGAGCGTCCTCGACGACCGCGAACTGCTGAAACACCCGGTGACGCACGTCTCGTGGAACGACGCCAGGGCCTACGCGGAGTGGGCGGGCAAGCGACTCCCGACCGAGGCGGAGTGGGAGTTCGCCGCTCGCGGCGGGTTAGACGGGAAACGGTTCCCGTGGGGCGACGAACTGAAACCCGACGGAGAGCACCGATGTAACATCTGGCAGGGGGAGTTCCCCGAGCACAATACCGTCGACGACGGCTACCGACAGACCGCGCCGGTCAACGCTTTCGAGTCAAACGGGTTCGGACTCTACAACAGCGCTGGCAACGTCTGGGAGTGGTGTGCGGACTGGTTTAGCGCGGAGTACCACACGACCGACGACTACGACCACGACAACCCGACCGGGCCGGAGCAGGGGTCCCAGCGCGTGATGCGCGGCGGGTCCTACCTGTGCCATCGCTCGTGGTGTAACCGCTACCGCGTCGCCGCCAGGTCGAAGAACACGCCCGACAGTTCGACCGGGAACATCGGATTCCGCTGTGTCGTCGACCTGCAGTGACCGCGCCCTGGGACGGTCGTATCGCCACTCGATTGCCAGATCCAAAATATTTTTGACGTGTGAAATGTTACCGACGAATGCGCTCGGCGAGGGTACGCTCAGACCATCTTTCCACTCCCCCCGATTCCACCGAAACGGTACCCGAACCCCCGATTCGCGCGGAGGGCCGTCGAACCGCGACGGCGACTCCGAGTACCCCGCTGAGGGCATCCGGGTCGACAGCCTGATCCGTCACCCCCACGCGGGCTGTTGGCTTTTCCGCGAACCAGGAGCAACGGAGACGAGTGCCGTCGGGATTCCGGTCGCTTTCGGGGGCGCTGCGAGGCAGCGGGATCGCGTCCGAGAATAGTCCGATAGAACCAGCAGTGGGCCGGCGGTCAGTTGTGCAGCACTGCGAGCTGAACGGTCGACAGCGAGAGTCGCTCGCTCCCCCCGCTCTCGCTCGCGTCGACGGCGATGGTCGGACAGAGGGGGCCGTCGAACCCGAACGCGCAGTCGGCGTCCTCGTAGACGGTGTCGCCGCGGCCGGCACCACCGGTCGAGACTGTCACACCGCGTTCGAACGGCCTGACTCGAACTTCCAGAAGCGCACTCCCGCCCGACGCGTCGAGCACGATGCCCAGGTCCCCGGTCGTGGTCTCCTGGCCGTCCCGGCCGAACGACAGTCGCCCACAGGAGACGAAGATGCCGCGGCCGGCCTCGGTCTCACCGGGTTCGGTGTAGTGACACCAGTTCTTTGCGGCCGGCGTCGGCGCGTCGTCACCGAACCCGACCTGCAGGACGCCGTCGTCCGAGATATCGTGTCGCAGTCCGAGTCGCAGCCTGATCTCGCGGAACGCCTCCGCGTCGAACCGGGGGAGCGTGTAGCCCCCGACGCCGTTGCTCACGTCGAGGTGCAGTTCGCCCCGGCTCGTTGCGATGTCGTCTTTCGACTCGGTCGCGTCGCCGAAGCGGGACAGCCACGCCGGCGACTCGGTCGCGGCGAGCCCGTCGTAGCGGAGTCGCCGCTCTATCTTGCCGGCCGGGATCTCCTCGCCGCGCAAGTCGCGGATGGTCATCGGGACCCACTCCCCGAGACGGCGTCGTCGGTCCACTCGATGCGCGCGCCGCCGATGTGGCCGTCGGAAGCCTCCTCCCCGCCGCCGTGGATCGAGCCCGACATGGTCGCGTAGAACACGTACGCGGTCCCGTCCTCGATGAGGAGGTCGGGGCTGTACGTCTTGTCGCCTTCCCAGTCGCGGGTCGGGTCGACCAGCGGTCGCGGCGGGCCGAGCACCGACCGCTCGTCCACAAGCGGGGCCCAGCCCACGTAGCCGTAGTCCTTGTCGCCCCAGGAGTCGCGGTCGCTGACCGACCCGATCCACCAGTAGCGACCGTCGCGGTTGCACAGTTGCGTGTGATGCCAGTCGAGACGCCAGCCCGGGTCGCCGGTCGCGTCGACGGTGGTCGAGAGCCGCCGGGGGTCCGTGGTCCAGTTCACCCCGTCGTAGGAGTACGAGACGCCCCACCCGGCGGAGCCGCCGCCGCCCATGAGGTGGTGGCCGAGCCAGTAGTCGCCGAAGCGATGCACCCGGAGGTAGCCGGTGTGATCGTTGCCAGCGGTTCCGGGCGGCGATTCGATCGCCAGCCCCTGTTTCTCCCAGTCGAGGCCGTCCGTCGAGAACGCCAGCGCGGTGGTCTGATTCGTCCCGAGGAAGCCGTGGTAGTACATGTGGAACCGCTCGGTGTCCGGGTTCCAGACCACCTCCGGGGTCTCGGTCTGTGGCCCGGCGTCTTCGTCCTCGAAGACGGGGCCGTGGTCGGTGTACGGCCCGAGCGGGTCGTCGGCGTAGGCGAGACGGATCGATGTGTCGGAGTGAGAGCCGCTGTAGTAGAGGTAGTAGTCGCCGAGCGGTTCGTCGACGACCGGGATCGAATGGACCGGCACGACCGATGGCCAGTAGAGGACGTCCGGGACTCCGATCTCGTGTTGGTCGAGCAACAGCGTGCGTTCGGTCACGCCGGTCGGCTCGCTGTGAACGCGCTTTTCTCCCGGCGCTCGCGCCGAGAGTGTACCGTGATGAGACATCGATGGATCCCGACGAGTCCGACGGATAATAACCCTTCGCCACCACACCCAAAGCGCTTTGAGGAAGAGCGATGATGTGGCTGTATGGCGCGCCCGAACGTCCTGTTTCTGATGAGCGACGAGCACAACCCGCGCTTTCTCGACCATCGCGAGGGGGGCGAACCGGTCAACACGCCGACCCTCTCGGGGATCGCCGAGCGCGGCGCGGACTTCGAGAACGCATACTGCCCGTATCCGATCTGTGGCCCGTCGCGCAAGTGCATGATGACCGGGCAGGAGGTCCAGGAGTGTGACGCCTGGAGCAACGAGTCCTCGACGTATCTCCCCGGGACGACCACGATGCCGGGGACGCTCCGGGACGACGGCTACGAGACCTGTCTCGTCGGCAAGATGCACTTCCAGGGCACCAACCAGTTCAACGGCTTCCAGCACCGTCCCTACGGTGACCTGACCGGTCACGGCGTCCAACAGCCCGGCCATCAGCCGGACCCGATCGACCCGGAGGATCTGGACGTACAGCCACGCCGTCAGGGCATCGAGAAGGGCACACGCATCCCCGGTGCCGGCGTCACACAGGTCCCGGAGAGCATGCTCCAGGAGAACGTCGTCGCCCGCGAGACCATCTCCTGGCTCCGGGAACACCGACACCGACGCGGCGACAAGCCCTGGTTCGCGTGTGCCTCCTTTTCCCGACCGCACTTCCCGCTGACCGCCCCGCGCCGACATTTCGAGCGGTACTGGCCCGACAACGTCCCGGAGCCGCCGGTGGGCCGCGAGGGCGATACAGTGGACCACCCCTTCACGCAAGCGCGGCGCGAGGACCTCCAGCTCGATTCGTTCACCGAGACGGAACTCGAGCGGGCGCGGGCCGCCTACTTCGCCTGCGTGGACTTCCTCGACGAAGTACTCGGCGAACTCCTCGGCACGCTCGACGACGAGGGGTTCCTCGAGAACACCATCGTCGTGTACGCCACCGACCACGGCGACATGGCGGGCGAACACGGGCTCTGGTGGAAGCAGAGCTGGCACGAGGGGTCGGCTCGTATTCCGTGGTTCGTCCAGCTTCCCGAACACCGCTCCGGCGAACTCGACCCCACGAACGTTTCGACGCCGGTCAACCTCATCGACCTGTTCCCGACGCTCTGTGGCCTCACGGACACCGAGATACCCGATTCGGTCACGGGACGGGACCTCTCGACGGCCGTCCGGACCGGTGCGGAGCCCGACCGTGGACCGGTGTTCACCGACAACCTCCCGACCTTTCGAATGGTCCGCGAGGGTCGATACAAGTACGTCAGGTTCAGGGACGCGCCCGAACTGCTCTTCGACCTCGAAGCCGACCCGCACGAGCGGACCAACCTCGCGCCGGACGCCACCGGCGCGGACGCCGACGCGCTCGAACGGCTCAGCGGCGTCGTCGACGAGACGATCGATTTCGACGCGGTCGAGAAGCAGCGACGGGAGGCCGAAGCGGAGATGGACGCGTACGAACTGCCCATCCCGCCGGGGACCGGGAACTCCTATCTCATGCCGGACGGCCGTCTCGTCGACGCGACGACGCCCCTGTACAAGCCGGACGTGCTCGCCGACCGGCCCGACCTCGTGTTCACCGACTGGCCCGAACGTGACGAGCACCCGGACGACGGAGGGGTCTGAGTGTCTCCGAACCCGGCTACTTGCTGGACGTATCTGAGTCGGCGCGGGGTACTCCGGGCAGGGCTGTTCTCGATCGGCGGCGTCACCGCTCTCGCAGGGTGCGGCAGTGACGACGGCTCGACGCCGACGTCGTCGGCGACGGGCGAGCGGACCGGGCACTCACCCGGCGAGTCGGACACGGGATCAGCGACGGCGACCGACGAATCGACGACGCCGACCGACGGATCGGGGGCCGCGCCCGCGACTGACCCGCCGACGACGACGACCGACCCGTACCCCGATGCGCTCACGATCCCCTACGGAGCGCCAGCGATAGACGGGACAGTGGACGAGTACGGCGAACCGTTGCTGACGCTACAGGACGATTTCTACGACTACGAGCCCGACCCGCCCGAGCAGAGCCAGGGCGAGATCTGGCTGTGGTGGGACGAGCGCCGTCTCACCATCGCTGCCTCGATCGTCGACGACGAGTGGCACGCCGCTGCGAACAGCGGGGCCAAAATCTACGAGAACGATTGCATCGAAATCGGCATCTGGCCCGGGGATCCCGGGCCCGACGACCAGTTCGACGAGGTGCAGTTCGGCCTCGGGACCGAGGGCGTCCAGGTGCATCGCCTGACGGTCCCGGGCGACAGAAACAGCGAGCTGATATCGACCGCCGAAACCGCGCTCTCGCGGGTCGGCGAGCGAACGGTCTTCGAACTGGGCTTTCCCTGGTCGGCGTTTACGTTCGATGTCGATCCGGGCCCGGGCGACGAGTTCGGCCTCGGGATCGGACACCACGACAGGGATTCCGACGGGAGCGGCGGCTGGCAGGAGTGGGGCGGCGCGCCCTTCGTCCCGAAGACCCCCGGGGAGATGGCCGAAGCGCGACTCGGACCACGAGCCTGACCGACACGTTGGAACCGGGCCGTCGCGTCGACGGGACTGACTGGATCCTGTTCGCCCTGTGAGCGCTCGTCTCTCGTTTCCCCACTAGTCCCACTGCCAGTCGGCGGGCGGGAGCGGGTAGTTCTGGATCCCGAACACGCCGGGGTCCTGTCCGCCCCATTCTGCCGCGCGGGAGTCCGCGGGCGGTCGCTTCTCCCCGGCGTGGGCCGCCACCGCTTCGCGACGGGCCGGCCCGTCCGGGAGGTGGGCGAAGCGTCGTCCGACGAGTTCCTCGTCCGTGAGTTCGTGCAACACGGAGCCACGCCGAGCGTAGGTGTCGCGAACCCGCTCCTGGTTCTCGGGGCGGTGGCACTCGGCGGCGCTCAGCAGGCCTCCGTCGTCGTCCGGGAAGACGGTGAAATACGAGGTGTCGGCCATCGCCCACCCCTCCGCAGTAGCGAACTCCGCGACGACGTGGCCGCCCGCAGTCGTCTCGCCCTCGTCGCCGAGGTAGAACAGGAAGACGATGCGGGCCGGGATCCCGGCGACCTGACAGAGGCGGACGAACAGGCGCGCCTGCTCGTTACAGTACCCACAGCCGGTCGCGATCAACTGGCGGTCGTCGAGCGCCCGGTCGTTCGGGACCGGTCGCCCGACCGGCGGAATGCCGGGATGGGCCATCAGGTCGGGCACCACCTCCGTCAGGAGCGTCACGGCTCGTTTTCGGCGGGAGTCGATACCCGAGAGGCGCGCGTCGACAACCGTCTCGTACTGCGGGAGCGTGCCCTCGTGATACACGGGGGTGTCGGCGGTGTACTCCCCGTAGAGGAACTCGTGGGTGTCCTCGTTGTGGCCGACGAAGTTCCGCGCCTGCCACAGGTCGACCCCGCGAGTCGGCTCACCGAGGCCCTCGGGATCATCCATCGTGGCGGGCAGTCCCGCCGCACCGACGTGCTGACGGACCCACGCTGGTTTCTCGTCTGCTATCCAGTCGGGATGCCAGGGATGGTTCACGCGAGTATCATACGCCCAGAGGGGCAAGAGTGTATCCATCCTGTGTGTCAAAGCCCTCCGCGAGAGCACCAGCGGCCACCCGCGAGCGGACATCGAGTATCGCCAGGCAGTCAGCCTGCAAATCTGTGGGCCGTCTCAGAGCCCGAGCGAGTCGACGGTCCACTCCGAAGCGGGGGTGAACGCGTCGAGGTCCGGGCGGACCGGGGTCCCGTACGGCGCGCCGACGACGCTGTCGAGCGTGAGGTCCCCGCCCTCGATATCGAGGGTCGGAAAGCCGTCTTCGTGCCGTCGATACAGGTCCCCGTGCGCGTCGAGCGTGCTGTCTTGCAATTCGTTGGGGAGCGCGTCGAGCCCTTTGAAGTAGTGATGGCCGTTGCGTTCGACGTGGCCGAAGCCGAGGCTCGCGACGAGTGCGAGGTCCTGCTGCAGCGAGACTGGCCCGATAGTCGTCAGGTCTTCCGCACTCAGCAGGAACTCCCGCTCCTCTCGTTCGTTGAGGTGGGAAACGAGCGCCGCGTTGACCACGCTCTTGAACACTCCCTTGCAGCTTTTCACGCTCGCCCCGCCGTATCCGAGTCGCGTGGCCTCACCCAGAGAGCCCGGCTTCCCGTCGGATTCGTCGATGATGATCGGCGGGCCGTCCCAGTCGTCGAGCATCTCGCCGGCCTCCGGGGAGAGCGCGACCGACCGGTCCAGGGGCTGTTCGATGCAGATCAGGCTGTCCACGAACTCCGCGAGTGCGTCATCCTCGGCGAGTTCCCGCCAGAGCCGTTCCAGTTCGTCGATAGACCGGTACTGCTCGTTGGCGTCCACCGTGACGCCGTAGTCGTCGAGTTCGGTATCGAGGACGTCCGCGATGGCTGTCAGTCGTTCGCGGTCGGCAGCCACGTCCCCGCTCAGCTTGCATTTGAAATAGCGCACGCCGTCGGTCCGGGCGTACTCGGCGAGCGACTGCGGGAGGCCGTCGGCCACCGGGTCGGTGATCTCGGCGGCGGTCAGCGGGTCGTCGTGTCCGACAGTGTGTCGAACCGCGACGGACGCTTCGGGAGTCGCAGGGAGCGCGTCGGCCGGGTCCGCTCCGCGCAGTTCCTCGTAGATCGTTCCGGGTTCGATCCCGAACGTTCCGTCCCTGAGCGCGTCGCCGAAGGTGGTCCCCTCGTGCCGACAGACGGCGTCGATGACGGCCCGTTCGACGAAACTCACGCCGAACGACGCGAGGATCGGAGGGATACCGTTCTGTTCGGCCCAGTCGATCTGTGTGTCGATGAGTTCCCGCCAGAACCCGAACGCCGTTTCGGCGGTCAGTTCCATCGACTGCTGGCAGGCCCGGCCGACAGCTAGTTGTATCCGTTCGATGTCGTCGGCGACGGTCAGATCCGGGTCTTTCTCGAACCACTTCGGGACGGCGTGGTCCGCGGCGTACCCCGTCACTGGGTCCCCGTCGATCGTTACCGTTAGTTCGACGAACAGGTGGGGGAGCGCATCGATCGTTACAGACCCGAACGAGAACGGCATCCTTGTGTGCAAGTCAGTTACGGCGATATCCGTGTCACTAACAGCGATTGCCATGGACGGAGAGTCGGGAGGCCGTGTAATAAATCGTTCGTACCGAGCGACCGTCGCGAGGCCGGAGTTCGATTCCGCACTGGACCTGTGGCATTCGGGCCTGGGCCGTCGCTATGCCCGTCGGATCCGCTCCCGTTGTTTCGCGACGACACGACCAGTTTGACCACAATAATTAAATATCACGGGACGTTCCCCTGTTCTAAGTCTATGAACGTCTTGCTCATCATGACCGACGAGCACCGCCCGGACGCGATGGGCTGTGCGGGTCACCCGATCGTCGAGACGCCCACGATGGACAGTCTGGCGGCCGACGGGACCCGCTTTACCGACGCGTACTGTCCAAGCCCGCTCTGTGGCCCCTCGCGAGCGGCGTTCGCGACGGGGCAGTACGTCCACGAGAACGGCTACTGGGACAACGCGACGGTGTACGACGGGGCGGTCGACAGCTGGGGCCATCACTTCGCCGACCGCGACGTTCCGGTGACGACCATCGGCAAACAGGACTACGAGCCCGGCGTCGACAACGGCTTCGAGGACCAGCGCCTCGTGAAAAACCGGGAGACGCTCGACACGAACGGCCTTCGCCGGGACCCGCCGATACAGCGGTCGGGAGCTCGCGACCGCATCTTCGAGTCGGGAAGCCACCCGGACGACGACGAGAACCACCCCGCCGAGGAGAACATCACCGAGGCCGCCGTCGAGTATCTCGAGAACCGGGCGGCCGAGGACGACGATGACGACTGGGTCTGCTGGGTCAACTACCACGCGCCGCATTTCAAACTGCGGCCGAAGCACCGCTACGACGTCTACGACGAAGACGAGGTGGACCTGCCGAAGGATTACCCGGCGGCAGACAGCCATCCGATCGTCGACGAACTCCGCCGACATTTCGACGGGCGGAACGTCCCCGAGGATGTCCTGCGGAAGACCCGGACGGGCTACTACGGGCTCTGTACCGGCGTCGACGACCAGATCGGGACCGTCGTCGAGACGCTCGACGACCTCGGATTGGACGAGGAGACGCTGGTCATCTACACATCCGACCACGGCGAGAGCCTGGGTGACCACGAACTCTGGTGGAAGTGCAACATGTACGAGGAGTCCGTCGGCGTGCCGCTGATCATGCGCGGCCCCGGCGTCACGGACGACCGCGAGGTCGGCCAGCCGGCGAACCTGCTCGACCTGGTCCCGACGATGGCCGACGCCGTTGGTATCGATCCCGCCGAGAAGTGGCAGGGGGACTCGCTTCTCGACCTCGCCCGGGGCAGGGACGACCCCGACGAGGAGCGGATGGTCTTCAGCGAGTACCACGCACACGGCGTGAGTCACGGGATGTTCATGCTCCGGCAGGGCAGGTACAAGTACATCTACTACCCGCACAATCCCGACCAGCTATTCGACCTCGAGGACGACCCCGACGAGATGAACAATCTCGCCGATGACCCTTCCTACGGCGACCTCGTACTCCGACTGAAACGGCAACTCTTCCGGAAAGTCGACGGGAACCCCGCCGACATCGACCAGCGTGCGCTCACGGACCAGCGAGAACTCCTCGAGATGTCCTACGGGCAGTGACCCCTCGAACCGTGACTGGAAGTAGAATTCGTTAGAAATCTCTGCTCACTCTTAGTTAGGTAACTAATGGATCCTTTCGGTGGGATCGTTGCTGGAGAACTCCGGGATGCCCCCGACAACGGCAAGAGAACCAGGCCGACACAACGGTTTGTACGGCGATCGCGGTCAGGAACAGCATGACGCGGCCCGCCCTCATGGAGTGGCCCAACACCGGTCGAAGACCGATCTACAGTTGGTTCATGCGACTCGATACGGACGAACCGCTCGAAGATAAATCATCAGACACTCACTGATCTGGTAGAACGAAAAAGCCCTCTCGATACTTTCAAGACAGATTTGAACAAGCCGCCCACGACTCTGCTGAAGTGGTCGGGATCGACGTACCGGCGTGGGTGCCAGCGCTTGTCCAGGAATTTCTCGAAGACACGTACGGCGTCGGGTTCTCCTATCCGAGTTGCCGGCGGTTGTCGAAAGAAACCGGATCGGGTGAGCGGAAAATCCGACGTACAGCCATCAAAGCCGAGAAATCTGTCACGGATGGATTCCACGATGGTCGCAAAAAAGCGAGCAGAGATGGACGCCACAGTAAACTGGATCGTCAAACCGGGAAATCCGCTCAATTCGAACCGCGCACCGCGTGGTTTCCGTGGGGATGTGGCCGTCCGTTGGGCTCTCTGGCCAGGGCGACTGGGCGTGTCTGGTCGACGCGATAGCCGAAGAGTGCGGACGCTTCCCCTCTCGATGTGTCGACTACGTCACCGCTGATCACGGAATATATCAGTCTTAAATTATGCATAGAATTCGAAGTAAAGATCGTCGTCGTGCGTAATCGATACTGCTTTCGACCAGGGCACTATTCCAATAGTGGGTGACTACTTCTAACGGCTACTGGTATCAGCCGGACGGGCGGGGACATGACGTGACCGGGGATCACTGAGAAAGCCTCGCCTTTCGTGGTGGATATCAAGCGTAGGCTTCGAACTCTTCGCCGAAGACGAGGAAGTACCCGGTGCCGATCACGCCGATGACGGCAGCCAGGGAAAACGCGACTTCCGGGCTCACGAAATCCCAGAGATACCCGCCGAGGGCCGCACTCGGGATGACGATGGTGTTCCGGAGCAGATAGTACGTCCCGGTGACGCGACCGCCGGCACCCTGTTCGGCAGGACCGACGATCAGCGCCTTGTGCGATGGCAGGCCCGCGAACCGGAGCCCGGAGAACGCGAACACGACGACCATGACGCCCGCTGGCGAGAGTGCCGGGGTCAAAACTTCCGGCGCATAGATCAGGACCACGGGAAAGACACCGTAGACGGCGAACCCGAGCGCGACGACGGGTTTGAGACCGACTCGTTCCGCGACTTTGGCGGCGGGGATCATCGTCAGGAGCGCGACCAGCATCTCGACGCCCAGCAGGTATCCGAAGAAGGCCTGTGGCGACAGGTCGATGGCGTAGGAAAAGCGACCGAACGCGAGCGTCGTGTCGAGGCCGATCTCGTAGAATCGCGTGACCACGAGGATGAAGAAGGCGTATACCATGCCATTGGCGAAGCGGACCAGCGTATCCCCGACCAGCAGCGGCCGGAGCGGGGCGGGCATCTCCCTGAAATCGCGCTTGATCTGGTCGATCCCCTCGAAGGAGCCGCCAATGGAGTCCTCGCTGGCGTCGTAGAGAAAGTGCTGCACCACTGTTCCGACGATGCCGAAGACGACTGCCACCGCGAGGACGTACTGGAAACTCACGGTGAAATCCGGATGCAAGCCGATCAGGACCGCGGCCAGAACTGGGCCAACGAGGAACGCCGTCCGGCGGAACGTCTCCGTGCTTGCAAATCCCTCCGCGAGCTTCGAGGGGTCGGTCGCCTGCTTTACCACGGCGAACGTCGCGCCCAGGCCAAATGACTTCCAGGCCTGCGCCAGCAGGAGACCGACGAATATCCACACCCACGGTTCGAGGACGAGCGCGCCGAGCGATAGCGTCCCGATCTGTGGGGCAACCAGCCAGAACGCGAATCCGACGGTCGAGATGAGCCCGAACAGTGTGAGAGCGTACCGCGACCCGATCCGGTCGGAAATCGCACCGCCCGGATACGGATACACCGCGGAGATGATGTTACCTACCGTGCCGAACAGACCCACGACGAACCCCGAAGCCCCGAGCGCGATCATGTAGTCCGGGAGGAACCGACTGGTCATCTGGAACCCGAGGCTGAACGCGAACATCGACAGCGATAGCACCAGGACGTCCCGTTCGAGCGAGACGAACTGCTTGACTGGGTCGAGGAGATCGACGGATTCGTCGTCCCTTGCCATCGCTCGTGGCAGCGGTTCGAAAGCGGGCTACATAGGTTTTCCCACGGAGGTCCGGCGGTGGCTGACGGTGGTACAAACCGACGAAGGTCAACACGTCAAACGGCAACGAGACAATGATACTCCTCGAACGAGACAACGATACTCCTCGAACGAGACAACGATACTCCTCGATATTATGTTGTCATTGTGGCCACTACACGGATAATAGAGTATCCTGGGGAAGATGCCGTAGATCGGTCTCAGACTAGCGATCGGGATCTCGACACGGCCGGTCGTCATGCCGGAAGTGATAATACCTATCCGTCTCGGGGGTGAACTGGTAGTGAACACCTGGGGTCTCTCCAGGAGGTTGGGACACATGGATTCAGATGCAAACGTGGAGGAAGCGATCGAGGTCCTCCAACAGCTCGGTTTGAAAGAGTACGAGGCCCGCTGTTTCGTCGGGTTGACTCGTCTCGATACGGGAACCGCGAAGAAACTCAGCGACCTGACGGAGGTCCCCCGGACTCGGGTGTACGATGCGATACGCGTCCTCGAGGCCCAGGGGCTGGTCGAGATCCAGCATTCGAGTCCACAGCAGTTTCGCGCGGTCTCGCTGGACGAGGCAACTGAGACGCTCCGCGACCAGTACGAGGACCGTGTCGACCGCCTTCACGACGCCCTCGATACGGTCGAAGTCGTGAACAAGGACGACGATTCCTCCGTCCAGGAGGTGTGGGCAATGGCCGGGCAGGACGCCATCGAGAACCGGACGGAGCAACTTATCGAGACGGCGACAGAGGAGATCGTGCTCGTCATCGGCGACGAGTCGCTGTTGACGGAGAATCTCGTCGGGACACTCAACGAGGTCGGGAACGATGTCGAGTTACTCATCGGGACGTTGACGCCGTCACTGCAGGAAAATATTCACGCCGCTGTGCCGGACGCCACGACGTTCGTTTCGGGGCTGGAATGGTTGCACGGCGAGAACGCCACCGAAGACGACGCGGCGATCGGTCGGCTTTTGCTGGTCGACCGTGAGTCGATCCTGGTGAGTTCGATCATGCCCGACTCGAAAGAAGAACAGGCAATCTTCGGTGAGGGATTCGGGAACGGACTCGTCGTGATCGCCCGCCGACTTATGGCCCAGGGCCTCATCCCAGTTCGTGACCCGGCTTCCTGAGCGTCCGTGGGGTAGTCGGACACCGGCGTAGGATATCTGTCAGCCACGTCGCGAGGGGTTTTCCCGGCCGGACTGGTTTTCGAGCAGTTCGAGCGTGAGATACTCTCCGTTGTCGATGGTGAGCCGACAGTTGCTGTAGACGAACGAGAGCCGTCCACCGGTTCGTGCCGCACCGTCTCCTCGAGAGTCGAACAGGGTGTTCAACGCATCGGTATCGAGGACGTTCGCGAGCGGCGGGAGTGACTGTGGATCTCGCCCTTCGGCGGCGCTCACCGCCCGTACCACGGCCGTGCTCACCGGTTCGTCCGCCCCGATATCGTACTCCATACGACGACGTAGTAGTGGAGACAGGAAACAGGTATCGCATTTCACTCGGATACTCAAAACAGGTCTCCCCGTGGCAGGTCGCTCTCACCGCGGCCGGCGATTGGCCAGGCGGTCGGACCGGGCGGTGAAACAGTACCGACGCGTATATGTCTCGCTCCGACGACCGCTCCGGATATGTCGACCGACTCTCTCACCGTCTACCTGATCGGGGACTCCACCATGTCCGAGAAGGCCGCGGACGAACGCCCGGAGACGGGCTGGGGGATGCCGTTCACCGACCGCTTCGACGACGCGGTAGCGGTCGAGAACCACGCCCGAAACGGGCGCAGCACCCGCACGTTTCTCGAGCAAGGGCGCTGGGAACCCGTGGCCCGGAACCTCTCCCGGGGCGACTACGTGTTCGTGCAGTTCGGACACAACGACGAGGTGCCGACGAAAGAACAGCACACGACCGAGGCGGCGTTCGTGGCCAATCTCGAGACGTTCGTCGCGGAGACGCGCGAGCGCGGCGCGAAGCCGGTGGTACTTACGCCCATCGCACGCCGGGAGTTCGACGCGGACGGCGAGCCGGTGGACACCCACGAGACCTACGCGGACTTGACGCGTGACGTCGCCAAAGAGCGCGACGTCCCTCTCGTCGACATGGACGAACGGAGCCGAGCGCTCCTTCGTGAGTTGGGGCCCGAGGAGTCCAAGTCGCTGTTCAATCACCTCCCACCCGGCGAGCATCCCAACTATCCCGACGGCGTATCCGACGACACACACTTCAGCGAACGCGGGGCGGCGCGGATGGCCGACTTGGTGGTCGAGGGAGTCGAGGACCTCGATCTGGACCTGACCGCCCACATCCGCCGCGACGACCGGTGAGCGGGTCGTTCGACTCGCGAGTCGTCCGCTCGGCCGCTACGAATCCTGGTCCGTCTCGCACTGCGAGGGGATCTCCTGGGTCCGATACCCCTCCCAGAAGGTCGGCCAGTGCATGACGACGAAGACGTTGTTCAGCCGCGTCCCATCGACAGTCGGCCGGAGCGTCTCGGTCCCGTTGGCCCTCGTGAACGAGTTGACGGACGTGTTGACCCGCGTCGCGGTGACCGTGTCGTTCGCCGCGTCGACGGTCGAGACCATTCCCAGGTAGAACTGGACGGTGTCGTTGTAGGCGAACACCGCGAGGTCGGACTCGCTGGCGTTCTCGGGCAGTTGTGCGGGGTCGTAAGACATCGACACGGTCGCGTCCGCGACGGTCCCATTGGTCGTCACGCCGATAAACTCGGAGGCGCGGGCGCACTCGAGGACCGCGCCGCGCGTGACTCCGCTTCCCGTGACGTCACCGAACTCGAGGTCGCCGATCTCGGACTGGTTCCCCGTTAGCGTGAGCGAGATACCGTACGACTCGTTTTCGGTAGTGATAGTCTCGTACCCCGATGGAGTCGGTGTCGGCGTCGCCGTGGGCGAGGGGGTCGGCGAGTCGACCGGCGTCGAGGGCGGCGTGGCGGTTGCCGTGCCGGCGGACGCGGTCGTGGCCGGCGCCCGAGTCGGCGTGGAGTCACCGGGCCCGTCGGGAGCGCCGGCAGTGCCGTTGGCTGTCGGCGTGGAACTACCGCCACCGCCGCCGAGCACGCCACAGCCGGCGAGGAGAACCAGTACGGCGACGAGCGCAACGCGGACGGCGTTCGCGGATGGGGCGCCGCTCATGGAACGGTGAGGGCGGTCCGTGGGCAAAAGCACTGCGGTCGGTTACCCGCGTGCGGAACGGGTCGACAGGAAGGCGGCGTCAGCCTCGACAGGAAGGCGGCGTCAGCCTCGACAGCGAGCCGGCGTCAGCTCCGACAGCGAACTGGCGTCAGCCCAGCGTCTGACGGGTGCTTATGCCAGTTCCGCGGGTGGTATCCGGAAATGGCAGAGACCGAGTCGATCACCGTCGCGGAGGTCAGCGAGGGGCCGTGCGGGAGCGGCCGACCGGGCGAGTCGGTGGATCTTCCGGTCGTCGAGTTGCTGACCGGCCGCGGCTTCGTCACCGGGAAAAGCGGCGCCGGGAAGTCGAATTCGGCGAGCGTCATCACGGAGAAGCTTCTGGACGCCGGGTTCGGGATGCTCATCGTCGACATCGACGGCGAGTATTACGGCCTCAAAGAGGAGTACGAGATCCTCCACGTCGGCGCCGACGACGAGTGCGACATCCAGGTTACGGTCGAACACGCCGAGAAGATCGCCTCGCTCGCCCTCGAACAGAACGTCCCGATCATCCTCGACATGTCCTCGTTCCTCGACGAGGACGACGGCCAGGAACTGCTGACGGCCGTCTCCCGGCAGCTGTTCGCGAAGGCCAAGAAGCTGAAACAGCCCTTTTTGATGCTCGTCGAGGAGGTCCACGAGTACATCCCGCAACAAGGCAGCGTCGGCGAGTGCGGGAAGATGCTCATCAAGATCAGCAAGCGCGGCCGGAAACACGGCCTCGGCATCGTCGGCATCAGCCAGCGACCCGCCGACGTCAAGAAGGACTTCATCACCCAGTGTGACTGGCTGGTCTGGCACCGCCTGACCTGGAACAACGACACGAAAGTCGTCAAGCGCATCCTCGACGCCGACTACGCAGCCGAAGTCGAGGACCTGGACGACGGCGAGGCGTTCATGATGACCGACTGGTCGGAGACGGTCCGACGGGTGCAGTTCCACCGCAAGCAGACCTTCGACGCCGGCGCGACCCCCGGTCTTGAGGACTTCGAGCGCCCCGACCTCAAGTCGGTCAGCGACGACCTCGTCTCCGAACTCCAGGAGATAAGCGAGGAGGAACAGGCCCGCGATAACCGCATCGAAGAGCTCCGCGAGGAAATCGACGAGAAAAACTCCCGGATCGCGGAACTCGAGGCCGAACTACAGGACGCCCGCGACATGCAGCGGATGGCCGACCAGTTCACCCAGGCGCTCGTCGGGCACATCGAGGGCGTCAACCCCGGCCGGACCGAGCAGACGAAGATGCGCCAGCGCCGCCAGGTCGCGACCGGCGACGAACCCGCCGCGGCCAACGGCGCGAGCGCGGATCCGGGTCTGGATGGCGCGTGGGGCGATGAGGTGCCACAGGACGAGGGGCCGATCCCGGACGAGACGGCACGCGAGGACGACGGCTACGACGACGCGGTGATGACCTGGGTCGGGGAGTCCGTCGGCGCCGACAACGGCGCCGCGGAGAATGGTGCCGTGAAGAACGGCGCCGCGGAGAATGGGGACGCCGAAAGCGAGTCCGACGATTTCGCGTTCCCGGAAGGCGGATTCTTCGGCCAGGACGACGGGGACAGCGCCGCCGCGAACGGTTCGGCGACCACGAACGGAACGGCGGCGACAGCGAATGGTTCGTCGGCGACCGCGAACGGGGCCGGAGAGACGGGCCGCGCGACCGACGGGGGCGCGGCGGCGGCCGGCGCGAGCGCCGAGACGCCGGCGACGCCCGACGTGACCCGCGGGTTCGACCACGCCGAGGGGAACCCGCTGGGCGACCGGGCGACCGACGCCTTCGAGCGCGGGACGACCGTGACCGTCGACGCGGAGTCGGTCGAGGAGGCCGCCGAGTTCACGAGTCGACTCGCCGACGACCTGCACGACATGGACCCAGAGACGCGGCAGATGCTCCGGTACTACCGCGACCACGGCCCGGGAACGCCGATGGACGCGCTGTTCGCCGCCGGTGGTTCGGACGACCGGACGAGCGCATACGCCCGCAACCGTCGACTGCGGGTCCGCGGACTGGTCGAACACGTCGGCCGCGGCCGCTACGACTACCGCGTTCCTGACCTGCTCCGCGAGCGCACCGACCGCGACAGCGTCGCCCCGTTCCTCGAACAGGTCGAGCGCGTCATCGATGGCGAATCCGGGAACGACGACGCTCGCTGATACGGGCGACGACGGACCGGACGACGAACCGCGACGAGGAAACGGACGACGAGGGAGCAGGCGAAGAACCGGACGACGAGGGAGCAGGCGAGGGACGCGCCGCTCTCGTGGGGGATGATTTTTACCGATCCGCGCATCTCGAACCGACATGGACGAACAGACACTCCAGAATCGACTCGACCGGATCGAGCGATTGCTGTACCTGCTCCTCGTGTTGGTCGCGGTCCCGTACTTCGTCGCTCTCGCGGATCTGGTCGGCTACTGGGTCGCCGGCATCGCGACCGCCGGCCTCGCCATCGTCGCGTTCGCGGCGGTCGCCGGGGTTCGCAGGCGGAACCGCGCCGCGACGGGGCAGTAACAGGCTCAGGACCGGACGCGGCGGCTACGCGAGCGGTTCGACCAGGTCTTCGAGCGCGGCGCGTGGGTCGTCGGCCTTTGCGACGCCGCTGGCCAGCAAGACCCCGCTGGCGCCCAGTTCGCCCGCCGCTTCGAGGTCGGCGCCGGTCGAGATGCCGGCGCCACAGAACACGTCCACCGAGTCGTCGACGGCCGCGGCCGCCGCGACGGCGTCGGTCACGATGTCGGGGTCGGCCTTGCTGACGGGCGTTCCTGTCCCGATGAGCTCGGGCGGTTCGACGGCGACGGCGTCCGGACCGAGCGCCGCCGCGGCGCCGACCTGGTCGGGGTTGTTGGCACAGACCACGGTTTCGAGGTCAGCTCGGTCGGCGGCGTCGAGGCCGGCGTCGATGTCGGCGAGTTTCAGGCGGTTCTCGGAGTGGTTGATCAGCGTCCCGGTCGCGCCGGCGTCGGCGACGGCCTCGGCCAGCGTGCTCCCGGTGTGACTGCCGTAACCATTGGGGCTGACGTGCTGAGCCCACGTTTCGACGCCCGTGTCCGCGACGGCCGCGAGGTGAGCGGCCTGGGGCGCGACGGCGATGCGGACCCCGGACTCGTCGCTCACGTCGCGAGCGGTCTGCGCGACGGCGACCGGGTCACAGGGATACGCCTTCAGATTCACCAGAACGAACATACCGGAGCCACGCACTCCCGGGGGTTATAGATTGTGAGTGGGCGCGTCCGGAAGGCGGAACTGAGGCCGGGGCAGAGACCGGAACCGGTCGGGGTCGAGACCAGAACTGGTCGGGACCGAGACTGCGGTCGGGGTCGAGACCGCGGTCGAGTTCTGTAACACTCGCGATCGTTCGGTCACGACAGCGAATCGAACGATAGCGAGAGAGTGAAGGTTAAGGCTATCCCTGTCAAACCGGGAGTCGTTGTGACACAGGGGACCCAGGAACGCGGGACCGTGCTGGTCGTCGAGGACGAGGACCACCTCGCCGAACTCTACACGGACTACCTCTCGGGGGAGTACGACGTCCGCACCGCCTACGGCGGCGTGGAGGCGCTAGAGATGCTCTCGCCCGACCTCGATGTCGTCCTGCTGGACCGACGGATGCCGGTGGTCTCGGGAAACGAGGTCCTGGCCGAAATCGGCGAGCGCGGCCTCCAGTGCCGCGTCGCGATGGTGACCGCGGTCGACCCGGACTTCGACATCATCGACATGGGCTGTGACGACTACATCGTCAAGCCGGTCACGCGCGATGACCTCCGCGAGGTCGTCGACCGACTGATGAAACTCGCCGAATACAACGACCGGATGCGCGACCTCTCCGCGAAGAAACTCAAACGCAACGTCCTCCAGGTCGAGAAGTCGGCCGCACAACTGGAGGCGAGCGAGGAGTTCCAGCGCCTCGAAGAAGAGATCGCCGCCATCGAGCGCGAACTCGACGACATCGCCGACAATCTCGGCACCGAGTACGTCTCCCGGGAACTCTGATCGAAGGGGCGCGCTCGAACCGCCGTCAGGAGTCCTTGCGCTCGACGACGTCCCCGAGCGTGTACTCGCCCGTCGAGGTGTCGCTCTCCCACTCCGTGTCCTCCGTGCTGGAACCGGCCGAGAGGTCGACGCCGAGCGCCTTCTCGAGTTTCCCCTGCATCTCGTCGCTGGGGAGGGTGTCGCCGCGCTCGATTTTCCGGACGAGACTCGCCTTCTCGTTGAGCTGTTGGGCGAGTTCCTCCTGGCTCAGACCGGCGGACTCGCGGCCCGAGCGGACGATCTCGTCGTAGTCCTGGGCGAGTTCCTCCATCTCGTCGAACATATCCTGGCGCTGTCGTGAGGAGCCCCCACCGCCCGAACTCGACGACGACGCACCGCCCGCCGACGAGGACGAACTGCTCGAGGACGACGATGTCGAGTACTTTGTCGACGTGCTCGACGACCCGGTGTCCTGTTTGACTTCGGTGCCGAAGTCCGTACACTCGTCGCAGACGTCGAGTTCCGCCCCTTCGATTTTCACGCGGTTGGGGGAGCTCGTCTCCGTCCCGCACATCTCACACTGGACCATACTCCCGGGTTGGCCGCGGCCGCTGATAAAGCCTGCGAGCACGACACCCTCCCGCACGGGCGGACGTTCCACCGAGGTGGGGGTTTTTACCACCCTGTGGCCGTTCGTCCGTGTATGGAGACGAGACCGCTCGGCGAGACGGACCAGGAGAGTTCGATCCTCACCTTCGGCGCCATCGCGCTCGACCACCTGGACCAGGCGGCCGCGACGGAGATGACCCACGACGTGCTGGACCGAGGGGTCAACCACATCGACGTCGCGCCCCAGTACGGCACGGCCGAACCGAAACTCTCGCCGGCACTCGCGGACCGGCGCGACGAGGTCTTCCTCGGCTGCAAAACGCTCGAACGGGGCTACGACGGGGCCTGGGAGAAACTCGAGGCGTCGCTCGACCGCCTCGGCGTCGACCACATCGACCTCTACCAGTTCCACGCCGTGACCGAACACGACGAGATAGATCGGATCACCGACGATGACGGGGCGCTCCGGGCGTACCGCGAGGCACAGGACGAGGGCATCATTGACCACATCGGACTGACGAGCCATGGGACGCCCGCGGTGATCCGCGACGCCGTCGACCGTATCCCCGACCTGGAGACACTGATGTTCCCCGTCAACGCGACTGTGGCCGCGAAAGACGACGCCGACCACGCCTACCTCGACCTCGCGAGCGAGATGCGCGAGCAGGGGCTGGGTGTGCTCGCGATCAAGACCTTCGCCAGGCGACCCTGGCCCGAGGACATGCCCGACGACGAACGGCCCTACGAGACGTGGTACGAACCGTACGACGACCCCGCGGATCTGTCCGAGTGTCTGCGCTTCACCGCCTCGCAGGACGTGACGACGCTGACCAACGCGGGTGACCCGCGCCTCGTCGACGACATCGTGGCCGCCGCCGAGAGCTTCGAACCGATGGACGAGGACGAACAGGCCGCGCTGATAGCCGAGCGGCGGTCGGAGGAGTCGCCCGTTCCCGCCGACCTGGACTGAAACGTCACAGCGCGCGGTAGGCGTAGTAAAACCGCTGGAACGCGGTGAGGTGGCCGACGACGGCGAAAAAGACGAGCAGCCAGCCGACGAGGCCGAGCGGGCCGAACGACTGTGTGACGAACGCGGCCACCGCACCCACGAGGACGACGAGCGCGAGCCTGTCGGCCCTGCCGACGAGTCCGCCGTAGACCCGGTCCAGCCCGACGGCCTGGGCCTGCGTGCCGAGATACGAGGTCATCAGGACGCCCGTGACGGCGGCCAGTCCGAGCCCGTAGCGTTCGATCCCGGCCGCGAGACCGGCGACGACGACGATGTCCGCGTAGCGGTCGAGCACGTGGTCGAGCAGGTCTCCAGCGGGGCCGCCGCTCCCCTGTTCGCGGGCGAGTTCCCCGTCGACGAGGTCGAGCCAGCCGTTGAGCGCGACGGCGACGGCGCCGGCGAGATAGAGCAGCGGGAGGTCCCGCCGCGGCGCGAGCGCGAACAGGCCCGCGGCCGTGAGAGCCATCGCGAACGCGACGACGCTGACGGCGTTGGGCGTCATGCCGAGTCGCTTCGCGAGCCCCACCGACGGCGCGAGCGCGCCTGACACCGCGGGTCTGAGTCGGTCCAGGGTCATAGGTAGTCGACAAAGGAGACGGTTCCGGCGGATGGCTCGCGCTCGCCAGTGACGACAGCCTCGATGGCTGCCGCGACGTCTGCGGGCGTGCGGTCGGTCGTGTCTATCTCGTAGACGGCATCTTCGCCGTGGCGGTTCACGGCCTCGGTCAGCACCACGTCCAGCGCCTCGGATTCGGCGTTTTCGTCGGCTTTCGCCGCGGCCTCGCCACGCTCGGAAAGCCGGTCGTGAAGCTGTTCGGGGTGACAGCGCAACACGACCACGCGGTCGGCGTCGACGTGGTGGGCGAGGTGGGACTCGACGAGCACGTCCTCTTTCCCCTCAAGATAGTCGGCGACTGCGTCGAGGTCCGCGATGGCCGAATCGCGCTCCTCGTCGTGGCCGGTGGTCAGCCCCTCCTCGCGGATCACCTCATTCAGGTGGACAACCGACAGACCGATGTGGTGATCCGATTCGAGACGTTCGACCGCAGTGGTCTTTCCCGTGCCCGGTGTGCCGGTCACCGCGACGCGCACGGACAAGTCACCCCCAATTCGAGCGAATCGAACGACACGGGCGCGCTCACGCCTCGGCCACCTCCGCGAGGATTTCGTTCAGCGTCTCGACGGCGCGTTTCGTCTCCGCGCGCGTGCCACAGGAGATCCGGACGCACTCGGGCAGGCCGAACGACGAGCAGTCCCGGACGATGACGCCCTCGCGCTTGCTTGCGTCGGCGACGGCGCTCGCGTCGCCGACTTCCACGAGGACGAAGTTCCCGCCGCTCTCCCAGGTGTGGGCCTCGAGATTGTCGTGCATGTATTCGCGGGCCCAGCGGGCCGTCTCGACGGTCTTCTCGACGTGATCGCCGTCGTCGAGCGCCGCGAGACCGGCCCGGCAGGTCAGTTCGGTCACGCCGAACGGCGTGTTGATCCGGGAGTAGGCGTCGGCCCACTCGGTCGGCGTGACGGCGTAGCCCAGTCGCATCCCCGCGAGTCCGTAGGCCTTCGAGAACGTGCGGATCAGCGCCACGTCCTCGCGCTCCTCGACGAGTCCGACCGCCGACGGGGAGTCGCTGAACTCCAGATAGGCCTCGTCAGCGACGACGAGGGTGTCGTCACCCGTCTCGGCGGCGACCGTCCGCAGGTCCGCGAGCGACATCTCGGAGCCGGTCGGGTTGTGCGGGCTGGTGACGTAGACGATCCGGTGGCCGTCGTAGGCATCGAGGACGGTTTCGGGCGTCTGCGCGAAGTCGTCGGCTTTCTCCAGGCGATACTCGTCGACGGCGCCGTGGTGATACCTGGCGCTCATCGGGTAGTAAGCAAAGCCCGGTCGGGGGACGAGCACGTGCTGGCCGGGGTCGATGAACGCGCGAGCGAGGTAATCGAGTGCGGCGTCGCCGCTGGGCGACAGCCAGATCTGCTCGGCGTCGACGCCGACGTGGTCGGCGACTTTCTGGGTGAGGTCGACGTGAGCGGTCTTGGGATAGGTCGAGGCGTTCTCGGCGTGGTCGCGGATGGCGTCGACGGCCGCCGGGCTCGGGCCAAAGGGGTTCTCGTTCGAGGAAAGTTTCACGAGGTCATCAGGGTCGAGCCCCAACTCGCGGGCGACTTCCTCGATCCCGCGGCCCGCGCGATAGACGGTGTGGGCCGACAGATCCCGTGGTTCCATATGCGTGGCAAGCGGACGACGGGTCTTAAGCGTGCTCACACGCGAGCGGTTTCGTGCTCGAAAACTACGGCGTTTCCCCGCCGCAAGTGAGTACGTTCAAGAGCCTCCCGTCCTCGGAGTCGCGTATGACTGCACTGGACACGGCGATGTATGCGGTCCACCTGCTGTTCGCGGGTGTGTGGACCGGGAGCGTCGTCTTCGTGACCTGGGGCGTGTTGCCGACTGCGATGAACGGCGACGCAAACGCCGCACCCCTGGCATCGATCGTCGGCAAACTCAAAGTCGTCTCGCGGACGAGTGCGCTCGTTCTCCTGCTCAGCGGCGGCCACCTCGCCGGCGCGTTCTACACGGTCGACAGCCTCACCGGCGGTTCCCGCGGCCACCTCGTCCTCTCGATGGTCGCGCTGTGGTTCATCCTCGCCGCACTCGTCGAGATTGGGGCGGGCAAACTCACCGATGGCTTCGACAACATGAGAGTCCGCGAACCGGCGAGAGAGGCGCGACCGTTCCTCCTCGCCGCCTCCGTCGCCGCGGCCCTGCTCTTGCTCAACGGTGGCGTGCTTGCCGGCGGAATCCCCTGATCGACGACCACAATGACTGCGGCCGGCGGCGCGAAGCGTTTATTCGGCCCCCTCCGCTAAGGACGGTGCGTGCCTCAGTCCCCGCCAGAGTACCCGGACGGGATCGATGACAGCGCGGCGAACCCGGGCACGCGACATTTGCGGTCGCCGAGGCGGCTCACGCCGTCTCGGCAATCGGTGGCGCTACCGCGCCACCCGCTTCGG
>Ga0207719_100303_pt1 | contig 35197 bp, 24 predicted proteins | sample A23P1SouthBayCA_2_FD_187279 | JGI IMG/M metagenome (GOLD analysis project Ga0207719, IMG submission 187279) | Aerobic enrichment media microbial communities from Eden Landing Ponds, California, USA - A23 P3 (3) (SPAdes) | ecosystem: Environmental > Aquatic > Marine > Unclassified | place... | reverse complement strand
GCACGACGAATATGCGAACTACACACCGGTCCAAGGAGACTGGAACGGGACCGATGAAGACTCAGGGCGCATCGGGGAAGTCATCGGACGGATAGTCGAGATACTGGACGCGACTAACCGCTCCTCTGAAGGGGACGGTCTCGACATCGGTGTCGACCGCGAGGGCGCACCGTACTTCTTCGCACTCGCCCGCCTATTCAACGACGCAGCACGCCGGTACGACGAGCGGAAACAAGATCGCAATGTGCTGGATTATACCGGCCTCGTCCAGCAGACACGGAATCTCCTCCATCCAGAGCGAGGAAATGACGCCATCCGCGAGACGCTCGCCGACCAGTTCGATTTCGTCATGATCGACGAGGTTCAGGACACCGACCCGAACCAATGGGAGATCGTTCAGTCGCTCACGAGCCTCGCTTCGGATGAAACACCCTACAGCGCGCAGAACGTCTTCGCCGTCGGAGACGAGAAACAGTCGATCTACCGCTTCCGGAACGCTGACGTCTCGGTCTTTCAGGAAGCGCGAGGAGCACTCGTCGACGCGAACGGTACCGAGAACTCACGACGCACGGATGGTTCCGGCGACGTCGTCGGATACCAGCTCCAGGACAACTTCCGAACGCTCTCCCCTCTGCTCCGATTCCTCAACAGTCTCTTTGAGGACGTTTTCGACGACGAAGCAGACGATGCATTCGAAGCCGCGCCACAGCCCCTCCGTTCCCAGCGGGACAACCCTGACGGGGTCACACCGACGATGGAGTACCTGTTCGTCCCCGACGACGACCTGCGACCGAACGTCCTCGCACCGGACCATCCACTGAACGACGGTCCTCCCTCCGCACGACGCTGGGCTGAAGCCCAGTCGGTCGTAGCGCGCGTGACTCGGCTCGTCGACGACGGAGTACAGGTCTACGAGCCGGAACCCGAAGACGGGCCGGAAGTTAGGCCAGTGACGTACGACGACATTGCGGTTATCATCCGCAAGCGAACTCACCTCGACGAGTTCAAACGCGCCTTCGATGACAATGGCGTCCCCTACACCGTCGTTCAGGGAGAAGGGTACTTCGACACACCTGAAGTCCGGACGCTCACGAACTTGTTCAAAGTCCTCACCGACCCGAGCGACGACATCCGCTTGTTCGGGTTACTCCGATCGCCGATGTTCGGTTTCACCGACGACGAACTCGCACCGGTCGTAGCGGACGGCGACGTCTGGGAGACGCTCGCCGAAACCGACGCGGAAGAACTGCGTCGCGCTCGTTCCCTGCTAGTCGAACTCCGAGAACTCGCTGGAGCTACAGAGGAACCTGTCGGCCCACAGGTCGACTCGTGGGCAGAACTCCTCGACATTACTCTGGACGCGACTGGTTACCTCGTGAGCCTCAGTGCTGACGAACGCCCTCAGCAAGCGGCCGCCAACGTCGAACAATTCGAAGAGTACCTACGGGAAGCAGTCGATGACGCAGGGAGTCTCCGTCAGTTGGTCCAGCGTCTCGAAGACAGACAGGAGTTCGCGAGTCACGACCCCGAAGCTGCAATTCCTGATGGGGAAACCGGCGTTCAGATACTCACCGTCCACGCAGCGAAAGGAGAGGAATTCCCGGTAGTCGTCGTACCAGGCCTCGGTGACAAGTTCAACACTGATCCGCCTATCGCAGGCGGTACCGAATTCGAGGACGTCAATGATCGCCCCGCGCTGGGCTTGTCTGTCCCTGACACCGAAGACCCATTCGACAGTGCCGACACCGTCGCGAAGAAGGGACTTCGGTCGCGACGCCTCGCGAAATTACGCGCAGAGGAGAAGCGGACGCTGTACGTCGCTTGTACACGCGCCCGCGATCACCTGATAATGGCGGGAACTCACGGAAGCGAGGACGACGAGTCGCTAACGAACTTGGAGGCGCCCGAGACGGACGAACAAAAACGATGGAGCGACTTTGTTCAGGAATCGCTCCTCGGTGATGAAGACATGCTCGCTGACCTCGAAGCGGATGGAGAAGTCACTGGACACCTTCACGTTGATGAGTTAACTCGTAACGAAGAGTCGGATCCGGAGGCGCCTTCGTATCACGTTCGCCTCCCGCCCCAAGCAGTGTTGCAGGCTCCGGAGATCGACGTCGAGACACCTCCGACCGATGTTGAGATCCCGCAGCGTCAATCCGGGCCAATCAAATATCGGCTTTCACCGTTCCAAGTCGCTGACGTCCTAAGTGATCAGCAGGACGGCGAGCTGGTATTCGACGAGGCAAATAACATCGTCCACTACCGACGCGGCGGCGACGATGACACTGAATGGGACGAAGACGATGATACGTTCCAAGAAGAACCGACTGGACAGACAGAGTTGTCGGGACGCTTCTTCGGTGAGGCGGTTCACCGCATCTGTGAACTACAGCTCCCACCCGAACGCTGGGATGACATAATCGACGACGCGCTCCGGTCGATGGACTATGAGGGGACTGTCACCGAGGAAGATTGCGACCGTGTCGCCGAACACGCACAGAGAGCGAATGGCTACGTCCGCCAAGTTACGCGCGGGGAGGATGCGGTCTACCGCGAACTCCAAGCAGATGTCGAACTGGCCAACGGATCGGTTTCGGGGATTATTGACTGTCTCGTCCTTGGTGAGAACGCAGCGACTGTTATCGACTACAAGACCGGCCACGTAGACGCGTCAAAACTGGATCAGAAAACCGAGTACTACCAACCACAGCTGGAAGCGTACGCCTTAATGGTCGCTGCGTTCGACGACGACCGGCCCGTATCGACCAACCTCTATTTCACCGAAGTGGAAGCAGAGACTGGTGCTGAATTCACCACCGGGGGTGGCACGGGTTCTCTTGGAGACCTCAGAGTCGGTCTCGACCAGCGACTCTGTGATGAAATCGAAGCGCAGACTGAGGCAACGTTCCCGTCAAGAGAAGAGATTTCGGAATCCGAGTGATGACTTGGCGAGATCAATGGCCGGGAGAACCGTATCAGTCTGAGGAGGATGACAGCGCCGATGACGTTGGCCCGTTCACAGTCGCTCTCAAACGTTCCGCGTGTGAAGCATCGCCAGAGATTGCGTCGCTTCGGGAAGAATCGGGAGAGACCATCACGTATGACTCAAAAAGAGATGCTATACGGGCTCTCCTCGACGATATTGATTGTCCGGGACTCCAGTTCCAAGGACCAGCACCGAACGACCCCGAAGACGTAGACGCCTATCTGGTGAAGCTTCGCGACCCTGAACCCGCCCCAACAGAACGAGGTCCTCCGGAAGACGGCTGGACGTTCAATATGCGAGCCCAACAGGTCGGTGCGCTCGCGGAAGCGCTGTTCCACGCATACGGATGGAATCCACCCCCGATCGTCGCCTACGCTGCCAGAGACCTGAATCTCGACCCTGACGAGTTCCGAGTGCAGGTGAATTCCAGGCCCAAGAGCGTCGGAGAGTTCGAATTCTACGGCGGTGACGGAAAATGGATTCCAGACTTCGAGTTCGTGGTACATCGCCGTACTGAATCCCATCCATACGGGTACGGAGGACCGGTGGTGAAGCGGTACGTCGCCGAGGTCAAACACGGGTCTACAAGTTTCGAACGAAATCAGCGAACCCAAATGACCAAGTTGGCGCAAGAGGGGGGAAGCGATCTGGACGTACTCATCGTCCGTGTGAACCTCGAAGGGACCCCGAAGACGTATGATCTGACGATTCGGTCAGTCGAAGACGGGCTCCAGTAATGAGGGGGATGCTTACTGTGTTGCCTCGTACTCCGTCGTGATCGCACGATCCCGTCGAAGTTTCATCTCCACGTTCTCACTCCGACAGTCGACGTCTAGGCGCTGCCGCTGCCAGTCCTCCCCCGATTTCCCGTTCCAGACCCCGTACAGCGTCACCTTCGGCAACTTGAGGACGCCGAAGAGGACAGCAAGGGTGTAAAGAACGTCGCGGAGCTCGTCCCAAGTGACGGACACTTTCCGTGGGATATCCACGGGGAAGCTCACGTGCTGCGCGAGGAGTCCCTCGTCGCGGGCTCGCTCTACGAAGCCGTGATCGTTACTGAGGAGGATGACTCGCTTTCGACTGTCAGTATCGTACTCTGCGTACGCGTCAACGATTGCTTCGTCACCGGTCTCGCTCTCGATGGTGTCTGCGTACCGGTGGTCGCGGAGGCGACGATACTCGTACAGACCGAGGATGCCTTCCCGGTTCGATCCCGCGGGCTGGTCGTCTAATTGGGCGAACTCGGGACCGAACGCGTCCTCGAGAGAACGGGTTTCGTAGTGGTTGTAGTGCCAGTTGAGTTCCTCATAGACACCGGTCGTGAGCGCGAATCCGTTGACGGGACTACGTCCATTGTCGTCGCTGTATCGTTCCGGGTCGAGTTGGAGGGCGTCGGGCATCCGGTAAGCCATCAGGTTCGTGTCAACGCCCAGCGCGACTGGTTGGTGACCCGCGTCGAGGTCGGGATACCCGTGTCTCCGAAAGAACGTCTCCACGGCGTCGTGGTTTTCGACGTCAACAAGGGTTCCAGCTACCAGTGCCCGAACGTACGTCTCCGCGTCAGGGAGATCGTTATACGCCCGTTCGCCGTACTTCGTGTGGATCTCCTCACGGGTATCCTGGTACGTGAGGGCACCCTGAGTGAACTTGACCGTCGTGTCGACTGGGTCAGCAATGTCGATGCTCAGAAGCTCACCGATGTCGGTGCAGGGGTGCTTCACGCTGACCGTCGTGACGCCCTCGGTGTACAGCGCGTTGAGGAGATGAGTCACGTGATCCCGGGCGAGTTTCATCAGAATACCTCCTTGAAATCGATGAGCTCGATCGTTGGTTTCGGAACGTCGGAGTATATGCGGCCGTAGAACTGGCTCTCGGAGAGGTATAGATAGAAGACGTGGTCCGCCTGAAACTGAATACCGGCCTGAAATGCAATCGCGGACATGAACTTCCGTCCCGGCGTGACGTCGACAGCAACCGTTCCGTCATCGTCGCCCATTTGGGCGATCGGATCTCGGAAGTGATCGACAATTCGCTGGAAGTCTGTCTCCTCGTTGAGGTGAGTCACCGATAGCTCCGGGTCATCGCCGCCATACTCGACGACCACCCGCTCCATCATGGACGTGATATCGTCGAATTTGTCACCGATGCCAGGATTCTCCAGAACGTAGAGTTCATCCGGGAGAAATCCATCCTCGCAAGCAGCGGCGAGCGGGTTCACCACTGCTTCGAGGTGCGTACTCATTGTTGTTATCCAGGCCTGGACCATGCGCACCCATTATAGCACAGTACCAAAATGATGGGTCCAGAGTGACATCAGTGGAGCGACGATGCTACTGAGGGAATGATTCTCTATCTACTGACCTACGAGGCGCGATTTTAGATTGTAGTCGTTGAGTGGAACCATAACGTGTTCATATTCGTACGGACGCTTTCTTAGAACCTTACCGTCGAACCAATCCGGTGGTTCAGGAGATGCTTCTGGTTGCGTACCATCCCTTGGTACCGCTGGAGAACTCACCATATTTTATTAAGAGAGTTCACAACCTATGCACTATTCGGATATATTGCATCATTTTCTGACAATTGACTGAGGGCGTTAGCTACGATGTACTCTCCGAGAGTACAGAGAGCTCTTCGTTAGTCAAGTCCGTGCTAAATGCTGAATCAGTGTCGCTTCCAAACCGTGCTATTACTGGACCACTTTGGGTCCGTAATCCGAGGACATCTTCCACGGTTAGATACTCATTTTCTCTTTTTTGTCCAAGGTACTGCCGATCATCGTGATACTCTTGCTGATATGAGACGCTTTCTCCGTCATCGTTATCCAGAGCCCAGCGAATCCGGAAACCAGCCTGACAATCAATGAGACGTTCGTATAAGTCCCACCAACCATAGATTTCGTTGCTACTCACCCTTCGATCCCGATTGTTGGAGGTGTTGTCTGGGTCGCTACAGTACACATCAATTGCTGAATTGGATTTACGGCGGCCACCTTCGCAATAGTCTGGAGGAATGTGTACGATAGAAGCGTCTTCTGGAATCCCAGTTGCTTTGACGAACGCGGTTTTCGCAAGTGCCTGATCCAACCCTGAATGTTCTTTAACGAGAGGTAGTGCGTAGTAAGCAGTACCCTCGCCGAACTTCCTTGCGTAATTCTTGACCCGCTGTAGTTGCCTAGGCTGTGACTCGTTCGAATATCGAACTTGGAATCGATGGGTCCCTGACTTCGATGGTTTCGGGCGCTTGAATTGGAAAACGACTCCTTTCAGGTTGCGTATTTGAAAATCGAATCCGAGTTCCCCCTCTAGATTTGTTGAAGGAGCGAACGAATCGAAGCGGTCGAAACGCTTCGTGCAGATGTCATGCATTTGCGTGTGTGTCCGCAGCGTCAGAGTGATTTCAAACGGGGTTGGTTCATTCATACGGTATGTGCCCTGGATCTGGATAGTAGATTCGGGGTTGCTTTGAACTGGGGGCTTCTGGAACGAAGATTAGATCATCCGTGGCTGCTGCACCACTGAGTACCAACGCATCCAGAATGTCGTCACGTGCAACATCTTTCCGTAATGTTGCACTCATGATTTTCTGGTACTCTTGGTTCGGATCGCTTAGAACTTGGTTCAGCAAATGGAGGCGGAGCTTTCGCCCTCTCTCCGAAGATTTTGGATAGGCAATTGGTTGCCTGTTGAGAGCATAGAAGCAAACCTCCGGATGACTTTCCAAAATCACGTCTTCGGCAGTATCGTACTCAGAGATAATTTCAGCCACTTGTTTAATTTTTGGACTAATGTTATATGCCTGCTTCATCAGTCCTTCACCAATCTCTTTCCTATGGGCCTTGTTTGCCTCCTCGTACTCTTCAGCCCTCACGGCCTGCTGACAGGGCGTATAGAAAACCGAGATACCACGGCAACCTAAGAGATCCTTTGCTTCTTCGTCACATTCTCGCCTACCCTGTTCCGATAATCCAATCGGGATATCCACTAAGATGCGGTCCGCATCTGAGTGCTTCAACCACAACTTCTTGAAGTCAGAATACAGGGACGCTATTGAGCGTCCGTCAATAATCCCTGTAGCGAGCCAGCCACCAGAACAGGCATCGACACCGATCGGGATTGTCTCAGGAGCTTCTTCAAAAGATTCGACGGCAGCCATGCAATCACTCAAGAGTGCTCAACATCGTAATCCAGTGCCCATTCATTCATAGCGTAACGGGTAATTTCGTGTTCTCGTTTTTCTAGTTCGCTCTTTGTGAATTCTGGGTAGTCCGCTAAGACTCGCTGGACACGAAGATCGGACGTAGCGTACGCTACTTCACGTTGAGAGTCAGCCTGTTTCTTTTGGGCGAACGGAAGATTGCCATACTCTCTATTCCAATACCCGTTTGCTATGGTGAGGTTCCCCAAGCGATGGACCTGCTCTTCGAAGTCCTCGATATCCTCTGGTATTTCGGCTTCTTCTAGTTCCTTGGCAAGGATGTGTTCGACTTGGAAATCGCCTTCAAGGATATTAGATAGGGGTGATCCGGTATCTTCCGGGATATCTATCTCCAAGTTCTGGCCGTAATGATACAACAAGTACCGTGTATCGCGGCTTGCGATGTCTTTGTAGAACGATTTACTTTCAAGATCAGATTTGAACCGGTCATCATCCGCGTATATTTGAGTTATTTCTTTTAGTCTCTGGATGGTGTCCTCAAACCCGTATCCCGATTTATTCCTGATTCTATACGCTAAGTTGACCAATCTACTTCGACCGGTGTTCGACCGGCGACGATCAATCGAATAGACTCGGAACGCGAGGATTTCGCACGCTTCAACGATGCTCGCCATGCGTGCTGGTGCTTGATCTCCGTACTCAAGTTGAGCTGCGAGGAGTACGGGAAGAAGATTCGCAATACGGCCTAAATTGAGGAGGCGTACTAACCGTTCCTCAACAATCGGGGGGCGATCTTGAGGTCTGAAAATTGCCTCGAAAGCATCTGCTGCTTCCCAGAGTCGAAGGCTGTACTTCTCTATTTCTTCGCGAACACCGTCGTAGTCCTCGTTGCGGTATTTCTCATATAGCCGGCCTTTCAGTGTCTCGAAACTGTTGAAATACTCGTCAGAGTCGTATCCATCGTAGACTCCCCAGTGGAAACGTTGGAATGCGTCTTCGCTGAAATTCTGGGCACGATAATGCCCGTTGGAAAGGACGAATAGATGACGATAGATGTCACCAAATCGGTCGTCAATACGGTCACTGGCGTTCCCATTACGGTTTGCGCGACCGTCCATATTTACTAGTAAACTCTTCGTCTTCTCCAAAGATGAGAGAGGCTTGCCACGGTCGTTCAATCCCTCAAAAATAGCAGCAGCTTCTGACTCACCCTCTGTTTCGACGATATTGAGCTGGAAGTTATCGCGAAGCCGTTTGGCCATTTCTTGGATGGTTATTTGTCCCTCCTCTTCTAACCGGGCGAGTTCTTCGTGAAAATCCTCATAAGTTGCTTGTAGCCGCTCTTGAGACGGTGTTCCCATTGAGACAGAAGCGTCGCCGAGTATGTGATCTCGGAAGAATTTTCTATCCTGATCTTGCGGCAGCAGTCTCAGTCTGTCTTCGGGCAACGAAAGCGTGTTAATGAGATCAAGTTGTTGGGCGACACCGTCGTCGAGTTCGGCAGCGACGTGCAGGAATATCATGACCGTAGTGAGTCGCTGCTGTCCATCCACTACGTCGAACGCTTTCACTGTGATACCAGAGTCTGCTTCATATCGTTCTTCCTGCTCGTCAAGAATGATGTTACCGAAGAAATGACTGCTCTCCTCAGGAAGATACCTGATATCCTGTAAGAACTCTTCTCGCTGCTCTTCCTCCCAAGAGTAGCTCCGTTGGTATTCTGGAATGTCAAAGACCCCCTCTTGGAGAGCGTCCTCTAATGTTTTGGTATGCGCTTTCACAAAACCAAATCAAACCAATATATTGTAATGTTTGGGATGAGCCTCACCGGTGAATAATAGGCGGAGATTCTACTCTTCCCTTTTGATAGTCGTTACTTGACGAAATAAATGGAAGGCTTTTTTGAACGAAAGAACGGCTCAGTGGTTGAGTGAATTATCGATTTGCTGACGGAATATTTGCATCATCTGGTCGTTTTCGGCGTCTTGAATCGGAATTTCAATCACATCCCAACCGCCATCTTTACTTCTTAGAGCGTTCCGCAGGAGGTTGTCCTGTTGCCGCTGTTCAGGATCGTCGTGATGAGGGCCATCTAGGTAAACAGCCACCTGCGCGTCTCGGTGGACGAGGTCTGGTTTGGTCCAAGCGCTTATCGAGGGGAGGTCGATTTTTTCTTGCGGAGAGAATCCAGAGAATCCCCACTCATCCGTGATCATCTGCTCTAGTTGTACTTCCCAGATGTTCGTTTGTTCGTCCTCTCCATCGAGGTCAGGAACCTCATTAATCGGCTCAATCGTGTTTGCTGAAGTCGGCGAGTCCCCGAGTCGGCGAATCACGTCTAACGCTCTGTGACGGTTGAGCTGTTCGTGATAGAACTGATTATAGTAAGTCCGGAGGCAGTCATAACAGCTGTTAGAGCACGCGTTAGGACAGTGACCCAGCATATCATCTGCGCTCCGGTAAACATCTTCCCAGTCGTCTATGAATTGCTCCAATAGACCACTCCCGCCAGGCATAGGATCGTAAACGAGCAGAATACGACCAGTTTGGAATCGACATCCCAAACCTCCTCTTCGAGGGGCCTCCGGGGACTGGGAAGACGTACACGGCGGAAGCGCTCGCTGGCGAACTCGGCTACCCGTATATCGTCGCAACGCCGGCCCGCATTCAATCCCGGTTCGTCAACGAGAGCGGTGATCAGATTCAGCGCCTCTTCCGGGAGGCCGCTCATCTGGGTAGTGAGTACGGACACGCAGTGGTCTTCATGGACGAAGTCGACGCACTACTCCCGGCTCGCGGAAATCAGGATCAGCACCACGAAGACTCCAAGGTCGTTGCTGAGATGCTTTCCTACTTAGAGCGGAGTAGCGAGAATAATACGCTCGTGATTGGGGCCACAAATCGCCGCGACCAATTAGATCCAGCAGCCGTCCGCTCGGGACGTATCGGACGTGAGTTCCACTTCGGCTACCCCGATAGGGAAACCCGGTATTCGGTCCTCAAACATCATCTCCGAGTTCGGCCAACTGATCTCAGCCGCACTGATATCCAACATGTTGCAGTGGAAACGGAAGGGTGGAGTAGCGCCGCAGTGACGACCCTCGTAGAAGACGCCGCACGACTGGCAGTCGAACGAAACGCCCCAGCTGTAGAATACCGAGACCTCCTCACCGCGTTCGAATCGATAGCCGACAAGAACGAATCGAAGTAAGGACTGGCTCAGTTGACGAAGTGAACTCTACTTTTCTTGCTAGTACTCTCTTGGCGACTAAGTCTCTGGATGTTCACGTCCATCGAAGACATCAGCGAGTGAAAACAGAGGGCCAATATCTGCATTGACGTACTCCTCAAGAGTCGCTTTGAGATTCTCGGCGTGGTCCAGCTGAACGAGCCCACTACGATGTGTGAGCCACTCTTCACCGAGGCTAGGAATGTCGGAACTGGAAATCAGTTCCCCGCGCCACCGCGTGTCTGGAGGACGCTCACCGACATGCGCTTCGACGGCATCTTCGAGCGATAATCGGTGGCCGTGCTTCCGAATTACGTCGTGCATCAAATCGCGGTGGGTCGGAACGGTGAGTTCACGATGAAGCAGTTCGGGGAGCGACGGGTCTCGGACCTCATCGGAGATGATTGACGCACGTCCTCGAAGATGTCTGATATCGAAGTCGGTACCGTTGTACGTGAGTATCTTGTCGACGGGGTGTTCAGCGAGCCATTCAGCGAAGCGGGCGAGCAGCTGGTACTCGTCACCGGTGTCGATACCCGGGCGCCAGAGAACTTCGAGTTCTGGCTCGCTCGTTCGTGTTGCTCGGTATCCGACGCCGACGCACAAGAGCTCAAACTCCCGGCTGTTTAGAAAATCCACCTCAGTGGATTCGTCGACACCGGGCGAGATCGTCTCGATGTCTATTGCAACGGTTCCCATTGGATGTCTGACTGATACGTGTTTAACTCAAATATCTCTGGAAATCACGGTGCACATAGAACGATTGGAATTCCACAGAGGGCGCAAGGATGGGATATTCCAAGGATGAGCCAACATGAAACATCCACTGCTTTCGGGAAGTTCCCTGGAAGTCGCTTAACAGATTAGCAAAAACAGCCAGTATGGGAGGTAGCAGATTCGGACATCGTTCTTCTCAACGACGAGAGACTCATTCTCGACAATCGTCTTCGGGAGGCTATCCGTGATGACGAAACGATATGGCGCCTCGTAGTCCAGGTCCCGTAATTCCTCACTTCCTTTCTCTGTATGTTGCCCTGCACTGGGATCGAATTCGGCTGCGATTTGTTCTGCGGCTTCCGTGTGAGGATGGTACGATAGGATGAACGGCAATACGCGCCCATCGCGATGGAGAAGATAATCAACGAGACCCGCGTCAGTTGGGCAGTATTCGACATCATAGGCCCCGACATAGAATGAGAGGCGCATTGCGTGATCGAAGGCGACAGTCCGAGCCAGCTTGTACTCGAACTCGTGATTGAGAACGTTCTGTTGAGTATACTCTTCGAACCCATAGTGCTCCTGACGTTGTGAGAGAAGCACCACGTGACGCGGATTCCGGAGATAGAGTCGCGTTCTGCGATGCCGACGAAGCGAGTAGTCGTGAGACTCTGTGACGGCGATGCCGTCGTCGAGAACATCGAGATAGCTGTCGACAGTTCGTCGGTCGACACCGATTTGATCGCTGATCTCGGTATATTGGAGCTCCTCGCCAGCCTGACTGGCAGCGATGGAACTGAGCCGGTGGAGGTTTTCCGGCTGCTGAATGGAACCGTATTTTGCTAACCCCTTGTAGAGGTAGAGAAGAAAGTGTGACCGGACAATCTCGTTTCTGATCGACGTATCGTCCGTCCGGTGTAACGTCCCCCCTTTTCGCAAGTAATCGCGCGCGGCATCGTGAAGGTCATCCCGTTCAGAGGAATCGAAGAAGTCGAAATAGAGCGAGTTGAGCGAATCAACTGCTGAGTCAACATTTAACTCTGAGTTTCTTAGGTTGAGTCCATCTCTGACATCCTTAATTGGACTCGGTCCGGATAGTCGATCTGACCGGGAAGATTCGATCTGATCTATGAACTCGGTGCTGAAGTCTGTGTTCAATCCCCCTTCGTCTTCTGGGTGGCCAACGGTGTCAGCAAACTTCATCGGAAGGACTCCCCACGGCTTTCTGACCTTCTCAATATCGTCAGCGCCTGGCTCCTCCCGAAGGTTCACCTGAGAATCCACGATTCCAGTCAAGAACAGGTACGTATCCTGGTTCACAAACTCCAAGAGAGTCCGTTTTTCCTCCTCATCGAGATCAAGAGTGCCAACATCATCGAGTAGGATGTATTTTCGTCCGTGCCGGGGAGCGATGTGGGTGTAGAAGTAATCGACAACCTGTTTCAGGCGCTCAATTCCTTCTTGTGGTCGTTCCAACTGATAGAGGGAATCCTCCAACGGAACATAGAGTATCTGACGAGGGGAGACGGAAGAGACGATGTCAAAACCAGGATCTCTTTGAGGAAAATCGGCAGTCTCGACCAACGCTGCAACGAGCTGGTACAGGAGTGTCGTCTTGCCAATCCCTGTTTGGCCGTAGATTGGATAAACTAAGCTGTCTATCCCCGTCTCGTCTTGTTGATGTACCGTTTTCAGGACCTCGTGGAAGTCTGAGCGGGGGGAGCGGTCCATCGCATCTTCTAAATCATGACCCACTCCTTCGCTCCACCACTCGTTATGACGCTCAGCATCCGCGATGAAATCCTCGGCTCGAGATCCCTCGCTCATGTTATCTCCATTTTCTGGGCCGAACTTAAGTATTCGCCCATCCCAATGTGCCTATTCTCCTGAAATGCCATTCTCGATAAGTGCCCCTCCAGTACATCCAGCTAAGAGCTGGAACGAGAATATGGTAGAGAAAGTGTATATCAGCCATGCTTCAGTGGAGACCTCGAATGCGATAGTAAGACTGTCCTAAATTTAGAATAGCGTATTTCTGATTACGCTAGTGGAAAGTTATTTGTTGTTGGTTGTCCATGTCCGTAGTAGATGCCGACGCAGGGTGACATCGCGGATGGGGAACGAATCGACATCAAGGTCCAGATACTGTCTGAGCTGGACCGTCCGTCAAGCAAGATGGCCAAGCGACTCAAGGTTCGCGACACAGCGGGCAACGAGTTCCCACTGGCCATCTGGAAAAACAACGCATTGAGCGATTTTGCCTGGGAATCCGGGCGGTGGTACGAGCTGGAGAATGCCAAAGGGAATGAATTCCAGGGGGAGAAGAGTCTAAACGGATCTTCAAGGCTACGCGCTGAACCCATCGAAGCACCCGCGGACGACGAGGCAGACGACGCGCCCGAGGAGATGGCCGCGGATCAGCTCTTCGACACGCTTCAAGACGGACTGCCGTATCTCTCGCTCTTTCCGTTCAATCGGGACTTCGAGACGCTGTCGGTCTACGAGTACCGAATAGAGGCCGACGACGCGTTCGAAAAGAGCCCGATGGACGCGACCTATAGCCTCGCTGCATACCTCCGTTCGTCCAGCGATGCGGCTGTTACGCACGCGGGAGTCATGTCTCTCATCTCTACCGAGCCCCTAGATGTGTTCCTCCCAGATCCGTTCACTCTCGAAGATGAAACGCGGGTCACGCTCCAAGCTGAGAAGCAAGCAGACAACGAAACGATAGTTCGTCTTCTCCAGCAACTGGTCAAGAAAAGCATCAACACTACCGAATACGAGACAGGGAGAGTCGACCGAATTCGGACGAAAGAACCCGTAATCAGTGGCCCGGAGGGACTCTTCGAGGCGTGTCTCGCCTACAGAGCGAGTATCGAAGTACTCCCTTCCGGCGATGCCTACGTCGGCATTGAAGTCAGCCATCACGCCCGAAGTCAGGCGACAGTCGATGAGTACATGGAACGTGTAAACGCGACAGTGGATGAGCTCGTTGACACGCACGTCGAACACGATCCGGAAACGTACTCGATGCCGGGGAGCGGACGCCTCAAAGGCCTCTCAGACCTGCGGTTCACAGATCCAATACAGGACTTCGGCAACCAGTCGCTCGCCGATTGGTACGAGCGAAAGGGACGAGTTTCGGACGAAGTACTGGAGCAGCTCCGCTCGGAAAATCCACGACTCGTAGAGGTACAGTACAACCCCAATGATGACGACACGAGTGTCCACGTCCCGCAGCTACTCCGTGTCGCCCCGCGCAAAGAGGTGGTAAAACAACTGGCCCCGCGATTCCACCGGGAATGGGACCGCCGCGCGAAGATGCTGCCCGATGAGCGATTCCAAAAGGCGACACAGTTCGTCGCTGGATTGGACGCCCTTCCGGCAGTCGATGCTCAAATCGAACCGACTCCCGTCGGACCGAGCATCTCGTTCCTGTCTGCGGAAGTCGACCGCGCGGACAACCTCCGGTTCGGTAATGACAGAACTGCTGATCTTCCCGGCACCGGCCTGAATCGGTACGGCGTCTACCAACGTCCCGCTTCGTTCAAGCTCCACTATCTAATCCCTGAGCGCTATGCAGACGAGTTTGACGGGTTCCGCGACCGGATAGAGAACCAGCTTAACGACATCGGTTGCTTGCCGGACGAAACGTCATACAGCGAGTACGCGTTCGGGCGTGAGATCGAATACAGTAATGCAGCCGCTGCCATCAACGACGTCGACGCTGTCCTTGCGGCCGTGCCGTCCCCGAGAAACGAATTCATCCAGGACGGCACGATCGACGATCCCTATCAGGAGTTCAAGAAAGCGCTCGGAAAGCAGACGATTCCGTCACAGATGGTCCGCGTGGACAACCTCGACAACAAGTGGGTCGTACGCAACACCGCGCTCGGTATAGTTGCCGGCGCTGGCGGCGTCCCATGGCGCGTTGACCAGATGCCCGGTGACGCCGACTGCTTCGTCGGTCTCGACGCAACTCGGGATCCCGACACGGGGCAGTTCCTCGGAGCAAGTGCAAACGTCGTCCTCGCCGATGGGACTGTGTTCGTCTCGAAGACGCAATCCCTCCAATCCGGGGAGACGTTCGACGAGGACGCCGTTGTCGATGTTCTCAAAGACGTTCACAGGGAGTTCGTCCGAGCGGAAGGCGACTCACCCAACAGTATCGTCGTCCACCGCGACGGTCGGCTGTTCGAAGACGTTGACGCCATCCTGGCACCGTTCGATGGGACGGGCATCGACATCGACATCCTAGACATCCGAAAGAGCGGGGCGCCCCGTGCAGCGTTCCGACGTAACGGCCAGTTCCGTGTCGATCACAAGGGCCGCATCTTCATCGCGCGGAACGACGACTACGGGTTCCTCACGACCACGGGTAGGCCCGAATTCGACGACAGCGATGGACTCGGGACGCCGCGAACGCTCCGCGTCGTTCGACGTGCTGGCGATACACCGATGCAAACGCTGATGAAGCAGGTGTACTGGCTCAGCGAGAGTCACGTTGGGAGCGCTCAGCGGAGTACTCGGCTCCCGGTCACGACCTACTACGCAGACCGGTGTGCCGAAGCCGCACGGAAGGGGTACCTCATCAACGGCGAACTCATCAGAGGTGTCCCGTACCTCTGAGCGGATTCCAACCAGCACTCAGATTCCCAAATTCAATGAAATTCGACATCCCGCTCCAGACGGCCGAATCAGACAGTAGCCATGTAAAGATTTTCAAGAGCTGGCGGTCGTTCTCCGATGTCTTCGACGGCGCGACGCGTATGCGCGTCGTCACATACTGTGATTCTCCGGAGTTCATCCTCGACCTCTTCGAGGATTTGGAGAATCTAGAATACCTGGAAGTCGTAGTCGGTGACGTCGACGACTACCGTGAACGTCTAATCGACAAACCGGACCTCGCCGACCGGCTGGAACAACTTCGTCGAGATGATAAACTGGTTATCTATCTCTGTGAGAACAAGGAGGTACACTCGAAGCTCTATCTGATTGAATATCCGGATGAGGTCTCTGCCAACGAGTCGGATGGAGACAACGACCAGATGACTCTCGGAGGTGACGCGAGTGAGCAGTCAGCTTCACCAGCGGTAGACGCGGCCGCACCGGCGAAGGTCGTTATTGGCTCGCCAAACCTCTCCCGGAACGCGTGGTCGAATCAGACGAACATGGGTGTCGTTTACGACACGACGGCTGAAAGTGAACTCTACGCGCAGTTCGAAGACGTGTATCGAGACCACCGAGATTCGTACAACAAGGGTGGTCCATTCCTCGAGGATCTCTCCGAACAGCTGGAGCAGTCAGACGACGACCGTGAGGAAGTAATCAAACTGTACACGGAGGGGCGTGTCGGAACACAGGACGAGCTCGGAGAGGTACACGGTCGTCTCGCCGACCACATCGATGCCGAGGTCGACACCGTGGATCTCGCGCTCGATGGGGGAACGGAACAAGTGGCTGAGGAGAATTCGGACGCTACTGGCGAGACCGAGAATGGAAACAAATCCTCCGAAGATGACGAGCCAGGGCTAACGGAGGCACCACAGGACCGCATCACGCTTTCGCTCCGTGGTTATGACGAGTCGACGGTGGGTACCCTGTCGCAGATGACTGATTTCGACGCGACGGTGTCGAATGATACACTGACCACGACTCCCGACGCCTTCCAGCGGTACGCTCAGCAAGTCTTCGATGTGCCGACGATGCACCTGAACGAGGATAGGGACCAACTCAAGTTCCATTACGATGGCACCGTCTATCGCATCACCCAACCACCCAAGAGTCCGGAGAAGGTCGACGAAGCGCTTGAAGAGATAGAGAACTACTTCGCAACAGTCGACGACTACGGGAACTCCAACAACCCGACAGCGGTCAAGGCTCACATGTACGAGGCGCTCCTGTGGTTCTTCTGGGCTCCTTTCGCGAACCGCCAAGCGGCCTTCTACCGGCGGCACGGTATCAATCTCGACAAGGCCTTACCGTATCTCTACATCTTCGGGGAGTCGAACGGGGGGAAGGGAACATTCTGCCGCTTCGCCCTCTCGCTAATCAGTGGAAACCGAGTCGAGGCACCAGTCGATGCCGACGAGATTGGGAAGCGAAAAGTTCGCAATCTCCGATCAGCACACACCTCGTTTCCGGTCGTCGTGGACGACATCACCAAGCAGAAGGTAAACTCGCTGGACACCCTTCGGAACTACTGGAGCGGGTGGACCGGTGAAACCTCCTTCCCGATGTTTGCGTTCATCTCCAACGACAAGCGGCCGAGTGAATGGTTCCGAAACCGGGCTAAGATTCTCCGCTTCGACGTGAACTTCATGACGTCCCACCAGGGGGAGGCAGAGGTGAATCGGCTCATCGATACGGAGAATCCCATCTTCCAGTGGTTCGGACACGAGTATCTGAATCGCGACCTTGTACTGGGTGAGGACTCAGACGCACTGCGTGAGGTTAGAGCGGCAATGCAGGATCTCTACGAATTCGCGGAGCGTCCGGTTCCAGCCTACTTCCCAACCGAACCAGCCGAACAAGCATATGATACCGGGCGGGAACGATGGCGCAATCTCATTGATCGCGAGGACGTTGAAATCAGCCACGACGGTGATACGCTTCAGGTGACGTTCCCGGAGTCGATGAGCTTCGAACTTCACGAGTACAAGCGTGACCCTCCGATGACCGTTCGCATCGAGAAGCGCGGACTGGATCTCCTCGTCAAGACACCGGACGAGTTCTTCGACTGGCTCGGTGAGACGACCGATAGTGACCCGCGGGAAGGGTTCCTCGCTCGGGCACGGAACGTACTCCGATTGTAGCTCGTTGAGACGGACACGCAAATTACTGTTCGGTTCCCCATCATCGCAGCAGGAGGTGCACTTATTCGTCGCCTATGAGGGAACGAATATCCCAAAATGGCCACTATTGAGACACACAAAATTTAGTTTAGCGTGTTTCAGATGTCTCTAGTGAGTAGATTTAAGTTGCGTCGTGACAATTGACAGGTTAGACATGACGACGCTGCTCCACATCAGCGATACCCACCTGGGGAAGCGGCAGTACGCCTCAGATACACGCCGAGAAGATTTCAAACGGGCATTCGATCAAGCCATCGACATAGCTGTAAAACGGGAGGTCGACGCCGTCGTCCACACAGGCGACCTTTTCGACTCGCGTCAGCCGCCGCTTCCCGAACTCATCAGCAGTTTGGAGACCCTCAAGCGGTTGGAGGACGCTGGCATTCCCCTCCTCGCCATTGTGGGGAACCACGACCGGAAGATGGACGACCAGTGGCTCGACCTCATGGAGATAGCGGACGCGGCCGACCGACTCGATCGCCGGCCAACCGTCGTCGGTGATGTCGCACTCTACGGTATCGATGCCGTCCGGAAGCCTGCGTGGAACACGTCGGACTTCACCCTAGATTCGGCAGACGACCAGTACACCAACATCCTCTGTATGCATCAACTGCTAACGCCGCCGGTCCCCGAGGTCATGGCCGAACACGAAATCGTCGAGGTCCTCGACCGGGTGAACCTCGAATTGGACGGACTCGCACTCGGTGACTACCACGCAGCGGAGAGTACAATGGTCGACGGCACGAAGGTCTGGTACGCTGGGTCGACCGAACGGTGTAGCACATCCGAGGCTGATCCGAGGACAGTCAGTCTCGTCGAAGTCGACGACGGCGACATCAGCCGACGGCAGCTCGAACTCGATACCCGACCCTTCGAGGAGATCACCATCGAGTTTGGCGAAGATGACACCTACAGCCACGTCGAGGCAGTCGTCGACCAGCACGACGTCGAGGGGAAGGTTGTCCCCGTCCACCTGATCGGCGAGCGAACGTCGGTCAGTTCCCGCGACGTGCGAGAAACCATCCAGGAACGGGGGGCAGCAGTCTGCCGCGTCACGGACGACCGCGGTCGAGAAGACATCGGTTCCATCGGAGGCCCAAGCGGCGAAGTCGCAGATCAGCAGACCGTCATCGAGGAACGCCTCACGGACACCGAGCTGGGAGAGTTCACGCTCGAAATCGAAGATACAATCCGAACAACTGATACGAAGAGCGGGTTCGACGACGAAGTCGAAGAACTCGTGGAAGCGGAGCAGTCCACAGTATTCGGAAATGCGGAGTCCACGTCCGAGAAGTCAGATACTGCCGTCGGAGAGTCGGAGGTGGACGAATGAGATTCCACCAGCTAACGCTGGAGAACATCCGGAGCTACGAGTATGAGGAGATCGAGTTCCCGGAGGGGAACATACTCGTCCATGGCCCGAACGGTGCCGGGAAGACCTCCCTCCTCATGGGGATCTTCGGAGCGCTGTTCTCGTCGAGTATTCGGAACGTGGGGAACAACGACTTCAAAATCGACGAACTCGTCCGCCGCGGATCCGACAAGGGCCGCGTCGAACTCGTCTTCGAGGTTGAAGGCGTCGAGTACACCGCCGAGTGGCAGATATACACCTCGAGCACGCCGTCGAAAGCGACGCTCAAGTCCGACGAACTCTCCGATCCTGTCTCGGGCATCACCAACGTCCGAGAGACGATCACGGATCTTCTGGGCATGGATGCCGAGGACTTCTCCGCGTCTGTGTACGTGAAACAAGGAGAGATCAACCGCCTCCTCGACACCGACACTCGGACCGACCTCATCGACGGGTTGCTGAACCTGGATACCATCGACGAATACGTCTCCCGCGCCAAACTCGCGCGGCGCGGGGCTGAACGAATCCGTCGGAAAAATGAGAACGACCGTAAGACCGCTCACGAGAAAGTTCAGACCGACTTCGCCCGCGACGAGTCCGACTTCGAGACCGAGATTCAGCAAATTACCGAAGAGATTGGAGAGAAGGAATCCGAGAAGGATGAACTGTCGGAGTTCATCGAGGATCTGAAAGAAGCCAAGCGGGACGTTGAGGACCGCATCGATGACTACGAGGACACCGAGAGCGACCTGACAGAGACACGCGACCAACTGGAGGAGAAACGTGAGGAGAAGACGGAGAAGGCACAGGAGCGGGACGATTCCGAGGCAGCCATCGCCGAGGAGCGCGAACACATCGAGCAACTGGAGTCGGAGATCGACCGGCTGGACGGAGAAGTCGACTACGACCTTGGCAGCGCCGAGTCGGCAGACGACGCACGGGAGGAAGTGCAGTCCGCACTCACAGACGCCCGAACCGCACAGACGAGTCGAAAGAAAGAGCTCGAAAACGCAGAGGAGGACCTCGAAGACCTCGAAGCGGAACTGGACGCGGTGGAAGACGAACTCACCTCGTTGGAGGAAGGGTGCGAATCGAAGGAGAACGAACTCGGCGAACTCCGCGATGAACTCGAAGAGGAACGGGCGACCCTCAAAGAAGCGATTACACGACGGAACGAACTGACGGCGAGATTCCTTCCCGAGGTTGAAACCTCGGAGGCAGTCGCCAACGCCCACCGGTCAGCCGTCGAAGATCGGATCGACGAACTCGACGTGCAGAGGGAGGAACTCGGGAACGAACACACAGAGCTGAGTGTTACGTTAGAAAACCTTCGCTCAGACCGCCAAGAGGCGGTCGATGCGCTCTCCGAGGCCGAAGACGTCCTCCAGGAGAAGGAGAGCGATCTGAGCGACGTCCGCGAGGAGATCGATACTGTCGCGGTGAGTGTCGAAGAAGCCGAGACCGAGGTCGGAGAACGCGTCGAAAATCTTCGGGAGAGTGGCGGAAAGCTCGACATCGGAGTGTCGCGAGACGACCTTCCGACGGTGCGAGACGAACGTGTCCCATCCCGTCTCAGCGAGATCACCGAGCGTCGCCAGGAAGTCAGCAATCGAATCGCCGAACTTGAGGAGCGCTGTAACACCATCGAGGAGAACATCGATGAGATTCGTGAACTCGGCGCGGAGGGCAAGTGTCCGCGCTGCAAGCAGGACGTCGACGAGGCCCACATCGAAGACGAGGTCGCCGAACTTGAGGACGAACTGGACGCCATAACGACGGAACTCGCCGAGCGACGCGATGAGGAAACATCCCTCGACGATGAGCGGACACAACTGGAGGAGTTCCGTGAGGACGTTCGCAGCGCCATCGACTTCCGCGACACCGTGCTCGCAGAGCGACGTGACGAACTGTCGGACCTCGAATCGGAGGCAGAGACGCTCGAAGCCGAGATATCCGAAATCACCGACGAGATCGAGGAACTGAAGACGGAGCGGGATTCGGCGGAAGACGAAATTGCGGACCTCGAAGCACAGGCCGAATCTGTTCAGTTAGAGATCGAAGACCTAGAGGACGAACTCGATATGGGGAGCGATGTGGTCGACGCGTTCGACACCGTCGAAGACCAGCGTGCGGCCGTCGAAGACCGTGAAGACGAAATCGAGGACGTTGAGTCTGACCTGGAGGATCTCACCGGCGATATCAATGACACACAGGAGGCCATCGCCGGCCTCGAAGCAGACATAGAGGAACAAGAGAACCTCGTGGAGGAGCGCGAAGGCGCTCTACGCGAAGCCGACGAGCACGTGGAAGCGATCGAAGAGACCAAAGAACTCGTTGAGGAAGCCGTCGGGATCTACGAGGAGATTAACGACCGACAGAACGACATCGAGAAACTCCAGCAGACGATCCGCCACTGTGAGGAGACGATCGGCGGCCTCAACGAGACGATTTCATCGCTACAAACGGACGTCGACGACCTCGAAGCCGAACTGGGCGACACAGACCCGGAGGAACTTCGAGAGAAACTCACGCAGTACGAGGCACGGCTCGAGGAGCGTCAAGAGGACCTCGCCGAGTACGAAGCCGAGATACAGGCCCTGCGAGAAGAGCGCGTCTCGTTGGAGAAGGACCTGGAACAGCTTCGGGGGCTGAAGGCTGACATCGAAGCTTACGAGGAGAAAGAGCGCTGGGCCGCCGAGGTCGTGGCTGAACTGGAGACCGTCGTCGAGGTCTACCATCAGTCGAAGTCCGATCTCCGACAGCAGTACCTCGCGTACCTCCGTGAGTACACCAACGACATCTTCTCTCAGGTGTACCGGAACGGGAGCTACCAGCAAGTGCTCATTCACGAGGAGGGCGACGACGACAGTCACGAGTACGAGATCGAACTTCTCCGTGACGACGGTACCCGGGAGGACCCGAGCAACGCCAGCGGCGGCGAGCGAGCCGTGGTCAACCTCGCACTCCGTGCCGGAATCTATCGACTCATGGCGGAACTCGCAGGTGGCGACCGCGGTCGACTGCCGCCGCTCATCCTCGACGAACCGACCACCTTCCTCGACGAGGGGCACGTCGGGCAACTCGACGAGATGCTACACACCATCCGTGGCTGGGACGTCCCACAGATCATCGTCGTATCGCACGACGAACGACTCATCGACGGAGCGGACCACGAGTGTCGGGTCCGCATCGACGAGGAGACCAACGCGAGCAGAGTGGAGATACGAACGGCTGACGACGTCGACGAAACCGGAGCACGAGGCGTGGGTGACGACTAATGGACTCGAACGGGTTGTCCGTCGTCACAGAGCTGTTCGCCCACGTCGACGCGAACGTCACCCGGAGTGAGGAGGAACAGGCGACCTACGCGCGCCGTCTCTTTGGCGAACTAGGGCGCGATGGTGGCAGTATTGAGCCACTCGGTGAACCCCAGTACCAAAAGACGCGACTGAGCGAACTGGGACGTTGGACGGGTGACCCCTGGGACGGACCGACGTACGGATTGGACGCGAGTACCACTCGACCTATCGAGTTCAACAACGGACTCATCGTCGACACCGCCTACGCGAAGCTCGGTGTGTCGGGTGCTGACGCCGACCACACTGTCGAAGAGCGGGGGACGGTGAAGACGGTCGTCTATCTGGCTGACGACGAGAGTACCCTTCACGAGAGCAAGTTCGAGACGGGGAACGTCAACGGTGAAGTCGTGCGGTTTCCCGACACTGGGCGGTCGTCGCGACTCACGAAACGCGTCGCGACTGCCGCCCAGCACCTCGCCGAGAGCGAACACCTCCGGAACTGCTCCGAGAAGGTCGACGGCGTCTGTTTCATCGACGGTGCCGTCTTCCCGCTCGGTATCGCCTACTGGCTCGTCCTGGCGGAACTCGGACGGACGACACCCGCAGGAACGTGGGACAGGCCGAAGGAGATCCTCGGAAACTACGCCTCGTTCGTGGACACACAACTCGAGAAAGGACTCCCCGTTGTCGGCGTCGTAAAAACATCGACGATGGACGAACTCCTCACCGCGCTGGAATCTAAATTGGACACGGACGGGGCGACCGCCGACGGAACCCCGCTAAGCGTGCCATGGACCCGAGATCATCAGTTCGTCAGCGAGGTACTCCGTGACGACAGTCTCGATCACCTGACGTACACCTCCTGGTTCGTCCAGCGGGAATTGACTGTCGACGGACGAGGCTTCGATATCCTCGGCAGCATCAGAGAACAACTCGCTCACGGACCACCTAAGGCGTATCGACGGGCATTCTTCTACGTCCGTCTCCCGAAGACGAGTACCGTTCTCCGCGTTGAAGCGCCGTACCTCGTCGTCGAAAACGAGCAACGGCGTCGACAGGTCCAGTACAAGACGCTGAAGGAAATCGCACGTCGCCAGGACGTCCCCGAAGCCATCAAACGCGCAGACAGAATCGCCCGCATCACCAGTCAGAACCGAGAGACGATTCGCGACATGATTACCTCCAGCGAGTACTCCTACGACTACAACCGGGACGGGCGCTGGAGCGACATCGAAGACTTCGACATCGACCGATGACAGAAGACATACTCGACCGTGACCCAATCAGCCGGGACGAATCGACAGACGACCCAGACGAGGACGAGCAAGCGGAGACGACCCAATCCGGTGAGGAATCCACCAGTCCACGGAGCCGCGTTCCCGAGACGTCGGTTCCGAACTCCGTGACCGATCCGGGAGAGGACGAGATCGGACATGTGCTTGCCAGCGAGGAGATCCGCGTCAGTCGGACCGACTACAACGTCAACGCGTTCGTTACCACCGAACGACGCGACGACCTTCGTGTCGGCGACTACGTGCAGATCCCGTACCCTGGAACCGACGAGCAATTATTCTCCGTGACCGACGCGCTCCGCTACGAACCCTACACGGAACTCGACGACAAATCGGACACACACAACCGAATCAGCGAGTACCGAAACCTCGACGAATCAGAGTACGTCCTCGTCGCAGAACTCGATCCCATCGCCATCCTCGACGAGAGTGGCGATGACCTCGAACGCGGTATCGTCAACAAGATTCCGAAGCCGAACACTCCCGTGAGTCTCTCTCGGGATCAGGAGTACCTCCGGACGGGACTCAACATCCCGCACGACGGCGCATTCTGCGGGTACATCTCCGTCGGTGGCGACGCGATGGAGATCGACGGTGAGGAGTTCCCCTACTACCTCCAGAACCCCGGCATCGACCCTGCGACGGGCAAGGTCGAATCCGGAGAGCCCGCAATATTCAGACACGGACTCATCGCCGGATCTACCGGTAAGGGGAAGACCCACTTTACGAAGAACCTGCTCCGACAATTCGCAGACGGAAAGCGGTACCCCATCGCCCACCACGACACCGGAAATCGTCTGGAAAAACGGCTCAACGTGGTCGTCCTCGATCCGGAGAACGAGTACTGGGAGATGGGAGACGATAACCCCGAACTGGACGACGAGCGCGCGGCGAAACTCCGCCGGCAGGGCGTGGAAGTCGGCGGCGTAGACGACCTCGAAGTCTTCGTCCCGGAGGTCGCGAACACGAACGATCCGAGTGTAGGTTCGAGTCGCGGCTTCGGCATCCCGTTCGAGCTGGTCGCCGATCGGCCCCAGCTCATCATGCCGTACGAGCCGACAGAAGTGACCCGCGGAGCGATAGAGAACGTCCTCCGCGCGTACTTCGACCAAGTCGCCGATGGGAGCCGAGGGACGTATCGCGAATTCATCTCGTATCTAGAGCGCGAGGAAGAGACTTTCAAGGACCACTACGAAATCAATGACGGGACGTGGGGAGCGGTCATGCGGCGCGTCCGCGACTCTACGTACCGGCACGTATTCGATCAGGGGATGACGTCGCTCACAGAGATCACCGACGAGATGTTCCGTGAGGGACGAGTGACCATCATCCCGACGAGTCACCTCCGGGGCAGCAAAGAAGAGTTGGTAGTGCTGTCAGTCCTCTCGCTCATCATCGAAAACAAGATCGACGACCACGATGTCGACGAACAGATCAAGGATACCCCGATGCTCGTCGCCGTCGACGAAGCCCACAACTACTTTTCGTCACCTGACTCGCTTCGCGAGGCGTACATCGTCTCTCGCGCCCGCGAGGCGGTAAAACAGGGCCGGAAGGACAAACTCGGTCTGATGATGATTACGCAGAATCCAGAAGACATCGACGGTGACATCCTAAAACAGACCAACACGAACGTTTTTCTCGGCCTCCGTGACGAAGTCGTCGAGAAGGTCCCCTCGGTCCCCTCCGGGTTCAAGCGGGACATCCCGAAGTTCGGCAAGGGGCAGGCTGTCGTCAAAGCGCCCGACGTCGAAGCCGTCGAAATCGCTGGCCTCGATGTCTGTGTGACCAAGCACGAAAGCTAGCCCCTCAATCTGGATCAGATAACTGATTCTCTTAGCGTCCAAATGTCGGCTGTCGGGTCTAGATTAGAGGGCTCAGATCCACGGGCCGTCAGAATCCCTGCGTGGAACAGCATAGCCTTGAGCTGGAACACAGTCGGAGAGTGATACACGTTGCCGTCGGTTAGCTCTGCACGCTGTAGTTCGCCGTCTGTGTCTAGTACGCGACTCCGAACCTCATCGTCACCGCGAACGAACAATTCTACCGTGAAAGAGGGGTGTAGTTCGTGGAGGTACTCGACGATTTGCGGGAGCGTCGGTTCAGAAATTCCGTCTTCGTGCATATGCTGGAGTTCCTCAACGAGCAGTTGCGTCGCGGGATACGCGTAGACCACGCGGCGGGCAAGCATCCCCCACTTCGGCGCGAGGTCAGAGAATCGCTTCCGAGACCGCTTCCAGTCGTCGAATACCTGTAAGGCTGCGTCAGCGGACCCGTACTCTCTGAGGGCAAATCTGACGACCTCTCTCCCCAGCGGCGTCAGCCGAACACGGTCGGGTCGCGCGTCGATGAGATTCAGAAACGCTGCCCCTGCCCGGGCACCATCGACGGCATTAACGACCCGTTCGGAAAGGACGTGTTCCGTCTCCTCGGGATGGTATTCTGCCAAGGGATACGAGAGATAGTTCTTCGGGTGATTGAGACTGAACGACTTGTTCGCAACGCCCTGGGCGCTCGCTTGAAACCGAATCGCGCTGGTCTCGGTCGTCGTCCGATTGCCGACGACGCGTGGCACTTCGAAGGGTTGGACCGCTCCACCAGTGTCGACACCGAGGACGCCGACGTTGAGTTCGCGTGCGAGCGTACGAGCAGATTGGGAGATTGCTCCAGCAGGTGCCGCGACGTACACAGCGTTCGCCTCGTTGAGACGGTCATACGCCTGAATGATGCCACGTTCAACATCGACGCCACCGCGGTCGGTGTATCCCTTTGCTTCGACGGCTACGAGCGGTGGTTCGTCACCTAATCGATCGACAGCAAGGAGGTCATCACCGAGGACACAGACACCGACCAGGTCTGGATATCCCGACCCGACGCGTACGTGATTGAATGGGGCGAGTGCCTCTTTGACCCCTGAATCGATGGACTCGTTGGCGAGCCATCTATCAGAGGAGAATTGCGTGTCAACGACGACGTACCCGTCGTCAGCATCGTCCGGGAATTGGCGGCGCTTGGTGTGTGCGAGAACTTGGGGTTCAGTCAACGAGCGCGCCGCACTTGCCATATCGCTCAACATCAGGCAGCTGGAACATGAATATTCGGCTTCGAGATATGCTCGAACCGAGCCCGCGAATAGGATGAAAGAGGGTGAGTCTCCTCACTCCTCGTCCGTCGGCATGTACTCCATCCACTCTTCCGGAGTTTCCTCTCCATAGAGTTCGTTAAGCGATCGGGTTACGAGCGTATACTGACTCTTATCCAAGGAAGCTTCTTCTTCATCTGCACTATCGCGCGAGCACATCTTGCGACTATGTACGTTCGTGAGTGTAGTAGTTGTTCTCCCGTACGCTAAATCGTTATTTCGTCACCTAATGCTGGCGCCGATGCGTCGTAGCCCCTACTGGTGAGTTCCTCGGCGAATGCTTCGCAGCGATCTCCGTGATTCACCAGAATACGATTCTCTTGGTACTCATTCAGTAGCTCCAGTAGTCCTCCCCGATCCGCGTGTGCGGAGAAATTGTACCACTCGACCTGGGCACTCACCGGCATTACGCGACCATCGATCTCGGCGCTTCCGGTATCCAGTAGGTCGCGACCGGGCGTGCCCTCGACCTGATACCCGGTGAGCGTGATCTTGTTCGTCGGATTCGATCGAATCTCAGGGATGTACGTCATGGCTGGTCCTCCAGACAGCATACCGCTGGTAGTAATGATGACAGTATTCTGCTCCGCAATGTGTTTCCGCTGTCCATCCCGGCCGGTAACGAAGCGAGCGTTGGACTTCGCCCGTCGAAGCGCCTCGTCGTCACGAACGAACTCGGGGTGACGGAGAAGCATCTGCGTCACCTGTTTCCCCATACCGTCGACGTAGCAGTCGATATCGTTCGCTTCACAGACCATCAGCATCTCTTGGGTCCGACCGATAGCGAACGCAGGGACGACGACAGTCCCTCCTTCCCAGATCGTCGTCCGGACACTCTCGACGAACTGCTCTTCTATTCGCTGACGGCTTTCGTGTTCGACGTCCGAGTAGGTACTCTCACAAATGACGACATCGGCGTCAGGCCGGGATGAAGAGGCGGACACCAATCGCTGGTCGTCAGTGTGGAAGTCAGCCGTGTAGAAGAGTGTGGTCTCGCCGTCGTCGACGAGGACGTGGGCGCTTCCGGGGATGTGACCCGCATTATAGAACGTCACCTCGTGACCAGCTGCTTCGAACGTTTCTCGATATCCATGGGTTTCAGAGACCTGTGTGACGCGCCGTACCTCTTCCTCAGTGAATGGGCAATCGTAGGTGCCGCCATGCAGCTTGAGCGTGTCACGAGCGAGTGTCAGTGCCAGTTCGCGTGTCGGGGGAGTCCAGTGAATCGGTGGACGTCGGTCACCGGACAGGAGGGATGGAATCGACCCGACGTGGTCGAGGTGGCCATGGCTGACCACGACCGCATCTGGGTCGGGCGTGTCCACCGGAAATTGTGGGGGATTCCCGGTCAACATCCCGTAATCTAGAAGAAGGCGGCCGTTCACGAGAATGGCGCTTCGGCCAACCTCGCGAGTACCGCCGAGAAAGCGAATGTCCATTTAACTCTTGATAGCTATGCGCTCCGTTTGTGTTCGTCGTTTTCTTCTCGATGACAGTCTACCCTACCTTTTATGTTGACCATCTGCGCAGATATATTCCAGATAGATGAGTGTCAAGTTCTTACATACGGCTGATCTTCACCTCGGGAGCCAACTCAAAACCCAACATCAGCGCTCTCACCAATCTTCTGACGTTCTCGATTCTGCGGTCTACACCGCCGTTGAACGACTCTTTGATACCGCTGTTGAGGAGGCGGTAGACTTCGTAATTGTCGCGGGTGACCTCTACGACGAAGACTCGCGGAGTGTCAGAGCAAACACCTTCCTGAAAGAGCAGTTTGACCGGCTTGCGGAGGCAGATATCCCGGCATACGTCTCGTATGGAAACCACGATCCTGTAGGGAGTTCGACAACATACGTCGATCTGCCGGATAATGTCCACGAGTTCGACCACGAAGAACCGGAAGAGTTCCTCTATCCAAATGAGAGCGCCCCCGAGGCCCGTATTTGGGGGCAGTCCTATCGCGATCGCCACGAAAGCCGTTCGATGTACCGGCGATTTACGCCGAGTGACGACCGAATTCCCAATATCGGTGTTCTCCACACAGGGCTGAATCCTGACGGGCGAAGATACGTGCCAGTTGCTCGGAGCAAACTCGAGGATAAAGACGAGATTCATTACTGGGCACTCGGCCACATCCACAAACCTCGCGTCTTCACGAATTCCCAGCCGATTGCGTATCCAGGAATACCGCAAGGGCGGCAAATAACCGAGCAAGGTCTCGGTGGTGGCTATCTCGTCGAACTTGAGTCGGGAGGGACCCCTGATATCGAGTTCGTGCCTACCAGCCCCGTTGTCTGGCAAACCGTCGAGGTCGACGTTAGTGGTGAAGCCGTGAGCTCAATTCCGGATATTGAACGCGTTGTCGACGCTGCCGTTGACGATCTCTCTGCACCGACTGACCTATTCGATGGATCAGACGTTGCGGTTCGTGATCCGGAGTGGGGTATTGAGGGACACATCTGCCGGTGGCGCCTCACCGGCAACGGCCCTGCGCACCAAACCTTATCGAGAGACGAAGAGAGCGTCACTGAACTCACGCGACGCCTCAGGCAACAGTTGATGTCGCGACGGACGTTCGTCTGGACCGAAGCAGTCCGTGATGCTACTGGACCTCCAGTTCCTTCGGTTCAAGAACTTCAGGGGGAGGATCCTGTCATCGATGAGTTTCTCGGTCTCATGGACGAAATCGCTGAAGAAGATAGTGAAGAGGCGTTCCAAGATGTTCTCGGGATGGCTTGGGAGCCGGTCGATGATCACGAAGAAAGTCGGCCGGATCAGTTGCCACTAACTCAAGAGCGTCTTACTGAACTCGTTGACCGGGCTCAACAACGTGTATTCGAAGAACTGGCTCTTCGGAGGGCAGAATAGATGCGCCTGACTTCCCTCAGAATCGATGACTTCGGTTGCTTCCGAAATACGCGGCTCGACGAAATCGCTGAAGACCTCGTCGTCATCGGTGGCCCACAACGTGCGGGAAAGACGACTTTCATGCAGGCTCTCCGTCAGTTCCGCGACGGAGTCGGCCGAGGCAGCGATATGCCCCCGGCCACCGATGAATATCGAATCGACGCCGAGATCACTCACAGTGGCCATCAGTATCGATACGTTCTGAGTGGGCACGCAAGCCCGTCGATTTCCCCAATCGACGGTGGCCCAGAAGTCGACGTCGACGACGTATTCGGTCCGGTAACAGAGCGTCAGTACCAACAACTGTACACCATCAGCCTCGATGAACTGCGGCGACTCCCACCCGGGATTGACGATTCTGAAGATTTAGCACAGGTATTGCTCGGTGGGGCCTATGGTGACATTGCGGAGATCCCCGAGGTCCAAGAAACGTTCCGCAAACGCGCCCACGATATCGGGCTCAAACGAGGAGACCCAACCGCCAAGACGACCGATCTCCACTCCCCATACCAGACCATTCGCGACGGAATGAACGCTCGCAGGGAGGCCAGCAAGCAGGTCGATAAGTACAACGAGGTCACAGAGAAGCTCCAAACGAAGCGCTCCGAAAAGGAAGAAGCAGAAGACTCCCTCGAAGTCAAACGTCGGAAGCGAGACCGACTGGGTATTCTCAGCGAAGTATTCGACTCGCTACAGCGGATTGACGAGCTGGATGCCGAACTCGCAGATAGCGACGTTTCGGCCGCAAAGGAGTTCCCCACCCATCTTACTGATCGACTTGAGCACTTCGAAGAACAGTTTGACGAAGCGATTAGCGACCTCGCAGAAGCCCAGAGAGCGTTCGAACACGATACGGCGCTCTCTACCGACGGGTATCGCGAGTGGCTCCTCGAAAACGAAGAGACGCTCACCACTCTCGAAGACGAGCGGAAGCTGTGGAGTGAGAAAGTCAGTGATCTCGGTGAACGGGAGACGGAGCTCGAAGAACAGCGTAGCGAGATCGAGACCGAAATCTCCGATCTCCATCCAGATTGGGGCGAATCCTTCTCTCACATCGAGGAAATCGCCACGAGTTCAGTCGACACGGCGCGCGTAGAAGAGCTCGTGACGGAAGTGACGAGCCTGAGGGAGAAACAGGAGCGGATCAAAGACGACCTCCAAGCTGACCGTAGTCGGCGGGGAGACCTTCAGGACCAGTTAGCTGAGATGGAAGAGACCGATGATGGCCAGACAGAGGTCTCGCTTCCGAAGCGAAAACCGCTCATTATCGCGGCAACTGCTGTCGCAGCTGGTACGGCGGCTGGCTTTGTCACATCGCCGCTAATCGGTGGAGTCGTTGGTCTCATCATCATCGCCGTCGGGATGTATGCCGTCGATTCCACCGTAACCGTTGAGCCGACCATTGATACGGAGCCTCGACGCGAAGTCAAGGCGACCATAGCGACGCTTGATGGCGACATTCGTGCGGCCGAACAACAGCTCGAAGAGATCGAAGGGAAACTGGAGGAGAAGGAAGGGGAGTTAGCGGAGCTCACGGACGCTCTTGGTCTTCCGAGTGAACTTCCGTCCAGTCAGGTGTCGACGTTCTACGAGCAGGTTGTCGACCTCAGCGAGGACATCAGTACCTACCAGCGACAGTATTCTCAATGGGAAGATGAGCGCGATACCCTTGCGTCCGAGTTGCAAGAGGCAGCTGGTGTTCTGGAGAACGTCCACGAGGATCCATGGTCAAAGGAGACACCGCTAGAAAATGCGTCTGCGTTATTGTCCACGCTGGAAGCGGCAGCCGAAGACCTGCAACTGGCGACCGAAGTCCGTGGTGCGAGACTGGCTCGTGAGGACTGTATCGAGGATATTGACTCAGTCCTCACTTCGTGGGACGATGAGAAATCCGTCGACGCATCCACGGACGACGAGACAATCTATCGTCGCGTACAGGAATTCCGTGATCAAGCTCAAAGGGCCAATGAAGTCGTGGCTTCAGCCGAGGAACGTGAGCAATTGACGTCTCAAGTGAAGAGTCGACTCGACAGTCCGTCGGCGCAGAAGGCCTTTGCTCCCGTTCAGAAAGATGACGAGCCCTTACTTGAGGTCGTAGAGACGGAAGTCGACGAGTTTGCGGATGTGGATGCAATCGAAGACGAAATCCGCGACATCCAATCTAAAATCGAAGAGTTGGAAGCTCAGCGTGACGAGCTGCATGAGCGATGCCTGGAACTGAATAAAGAGCGCGATGAGTTGGCTTCAGAAGACGATCTTCGGGAAGCGCAGGCTCAAATCGATGAAGGACGTGTAGAGTTCGAACGGGTTGGCGATGCCTATGCAATCAACCGAATTGCCGAAGATATGGTCAGCCGCCTTCACGAGCGCCTCATGGAAGATGTGGTTCACTCGCTCGTCGACGATGCCAGTGCGATCTTCAGTAGCATTACGCAGGAGTACGATGGAATCGAACTCGGTGGGGAGATACAGGACCTCCAATTCCGTGCGCTCCGGAGCACCGGTCCGGACCACGGTGTCGGTGAACTGAGTCGGGCAACTGCCGAGCAACTATTCCTTGCGATTAGACTTGCTCGTATCCGACAAACGGATGTCGAACTTCCCGTCGTGCTCGACGATGCAGCGACGAACTTCGACCCGGACCATATCTCACGGGTCTTCGAAGTCGTCGGTGAGCTTTCGTCCACGAATCAGGTGTTCTTCTTGACCTGCCACCCTGAGTTCGTGAATCTTACTTCGGCAAGCGGATCTCCTGCTCAGTACTGGTCGCTTGAGGACGGCGTGTTCACGAGGACAGACGACGCAGAAGTGCTCGAACGGCGCCTTATGGCAGACTAGTTTGCTGCGCGTATTGCTGGTACGAGAGTTGGAATCGAGTAAGTCTGGTCATTAACAGAGCTATCTCATTTCGGGACCGGTAATTATTATAGATGGTTTTCAATCGAATGGTCATGGCCTCCTATTCAGATTGAGGAGCAACCATCGAATCTAGTGCTCAGTATTGTAGCGGGTGTGGAACTGAAAACCTAGCCGACGGCGCAGTTTAGCGTGAAGTGGTTCGACTAAGTCTCAGGACTGTAGTCAGCGTGTTTCACTGCTCTATCAATAGCCTGATTCGTCTCGTGGATACTCATTCCGTGGTCAATTTTGTGGTCCATATATCGGAGCAGAATGTTCGCGAGAAGTTCCCTAGACAACGCCAAGAGTTGACTTGGTGACTCTAATTCGCCGACTACTGAATCATCAATAGCTTCTAGTGCTCTATAGACAGTTATGTCGTTGTGAACAATATCTCCACGAATCCCATATAGTTCTCTAAAGAACTCGTAGGTCATATTTCGGGTCCAATCAGAGTCGCGCTGGGACTCGTCTAAAAGAATGCCCGCTCGAACACCCATCCTGAAGGTGTAAGATGATGCCTGACTTGTATCTGTCAGGAGTGTTCTCTCAAGCGCAATCAAACAATCAAGCAGCTGGTCTTCCTCACGACCCTTGCGAAACATCTCTTCAAATCGTAACAGAGGTCTAACGAATTGGTTGTCACCCTCCGATAGCAGGTTAACATACCGATTCCAGAAGGATTTGAATTCCGTAACTCGATCTTCTGAAAGTACAACAGTGCCGTCGACATCACCATTACCTCCATCAATGGGGTGTTTATCGACAATATCAATGGCTAAATCGCGGTATCTAAGGAATCTTGGAACCGAAATATATGCAGACTCAAAGATAGGATCGCATCGGGGAGACTCCAAGCGGAGAACTCGTTTAGTAGTCGCTGCAAGCTCCTGAATTAGATCCCGATACACGTGCCCAGTCAACCGCTCAAGTGGAGTAACGGTGATTTCCTCGGACTCTAGACTGTCCGGGATCCCCTGCTTGAATCTTTGACTGAAGTCACGGTATCTCGGACGACGATGTATATCAAAACGAAGCTTCTGGGCGATTTCATAATTTGGGGCGATTCTTGGAGCGGCGGAAGAACCTAATCCTTCGTTGAAATTCGCCATACCATCCAGCTCAAGATCGGATAGAGGAGATATTTCTATATTACAAACGGTATAGGGCCCAAAGTAGCTACTATTCAGCTCGAATTCATCAGTGAGGTCTACTGACTCATCTATCACGACATGGCGAACTGGAATTATGACCTCAACGAGTTCCCTGTCCGTGTATTGGGGGAAGAAGTTCTCCTCATAAGCTGTCGAGAAAGCACTTTCGTCAAAGTCGAACGTCCCAGAATAGTCCATAACCAATCCAGCGAATTCCATCAGCGCTCGCTCAAACTCTCGTTCTACATCTGAATGTCCTGTTGCAACCATTCCATCCTCATCAACATCGACTTCTGGAACATGTTCGACGTCAAGCTGATTTGCGATTTTATGAGCTATTGGCTCAAACTCACCATTGCTATAATCGCGCAGATCGCTTGCGGTTGCATTAGATGGCCGGGGTATTTCTTTTTCCCTGACAATATTGAGTGGGCTATCGCTAACGGTGTATATTCTCTCAGTAGGGACCTCCTCTGAACCTTCTTTCGCAACCGAACTAATGTACGCTTCCGTAGCTTGTTTCACCTCTTTGCGAAGCTCTTGGCGCAAGGTCATTAGATTCGCTTGACTCTCTACCTTGATTAGTTGGTAGGGAGTAATTCTGTGTTCCATGTGCCTTTCTCAAGATAACAAGCCAATCAAAACCATCTGCTACTAGGGTGTAAAGGAGGTATTCAAATGGGAGTCGTAGTATAATAGGAATTAGATATAACCGCTAGATAGGGGCTGGATCTGATTGCGGTTTAGAACGAAATCTACTAGCACATTTTCCCCACGGATGCTCTCGGGCGGCCCCGCGATGACGTACATCCCCGAGATCCGATCGAACCCGGTGAACAAGATCGCCATGACGGGCTACCAGGTCGAGGGGACGCCGGGCCGGAGCCTGATCGAGACCGGGAGCGCAGAGATCGACGGCCGCGTGATGCCCGTCAGCGCGCAAGTCGAGCAGTACGACTTCTCGGCACACGCCGACCGCGACGGTCTCCTGGCGTTCCTGAGAGCCTACGAGGACACGCCCGTGCTGGTGAACCACGGGGACCGGTGTGAGCAGTTCGCGGACGAACTCGCTGCGGACGGCTTCGAGGCCGTCGCCCCCGAGGTCGGGTCGACGCACGCTGTCTGACTGCGGCTCGGTGCACCCTGTCGGGGTCGCCGCTCACTCCCGGTCCTCGGCCGCGTACCGCCGCACCTGGAACGGCTC
>Ga0207719_100301_pt1 | contig 35476 bp, 35 predicted proteins | sample A23P1SouthBayCA_2_FD_187279 | JGI IMG/M metagenome (GOLD analysis project Ga0207719, IMG submission 187279) | Aerobic enrichment media microbial communities from Eden Landing Ponds, California, USA - A23 P3 (3) (SPAdes) | ecosystem: Environmental > Aquatic > Marine > Unclassified | place... | reverse complement strand
GGGCGGCCGTCGTCGCCCCCGGCCCCGCCCTCCGGCCAGTCGTTCAGCGAACGGATCTCCGCCAGCGGCCCGGACTCGCCGCCCGCCTGGTCCTCCCGCCCGTGGTCCGGCCCGAACACCCGGGCGTACATCGCCCGGAGGAGGGCAATGGCGAGAAACACGCCGGCCACCAGGAAGGCCGAGGCCGGCACTGACGGGATCATGGGCTCACTACCGGCTCCGGAAACAAAACTCCCCCTGCCCGGGGTGCCGGCGGCCGACACGGTGGCGCTTTACGGTCGTGTCGACAGCCTCAAGTCGCCTCCGGGGAAACGGGCGCCACATGAACGGACGCGATGTCCCGACGGACGACACCGACCCGGTCTGGGACCGATCGACGGCGCCACAGAGCCCGTACGGCGGGCGCGAGATCGGCATCGGGATCGTCGTCCTGCTCGCCGGGCTCCTGATCGTCTTCGGCCTCCCCGCCGCGCTGGCGTGACGGGCCCCGTCGCGACGGCCTCCCCGCCCCCGGTCACTCGAGTTCGCGCTCGATGACGCCCCGCTTCTCGCGGATCGTCGCGGCGTCGTAGTCGATCGACCCCCCGTCGACCTCGACGTGGAGTCGCCCGTCATCGGTCGTCGATCCGAGGTCGAACACGGGCGCGACGCCGTCGAAGGACTCCCGGACGCTACCGGGATCCGTCGTCTCGATCACGGCCCGGCCGGGGCGCTCACAGAACAGCCGTTCGGCGGGGCTCGCCCCGCCGGGAACCGTGACGCACGCGCCGACCGCTTCGGTCACCATCTCGGCGAGCGCGACCGCGAGGCCGCCGTTGCTCACGTCGTGTGTCGCGAGCGTCGCCCCGTCGGTCGCTACCTCCGCGAGCGCGCGGGTCCGCTCCGCGGGCGCCGCCGGAAGCGCCGGGAAGCGGTCGCTTCCACCCACGCGTTCCGTGTACTCCGATCCGCCGAGCGCGCCATCGGGCTCGCCCACGAGCACGAGCTGTCCCTCCCCGGACAGGCCGGCGGAGGGGGCGTCGACGCCATCGCGCCGACCGACCATCATCAGCGTCGGCGTCGGTGGGATCGGACCCGCCGCCGAGTCGTTGTACAGCGAGACGTTCCCGCCCACCACGGGTACGTCGAGCGTCGCGCACATCTCCGCTAACCCGTCGACGATCGCCGCAAACCCGCCGTACACGTCCGGCTTCTCGGGGTTGCCGCCGTTGAGACAGTCGACCGCGGCGAGCGGGGTCGCGCCCTTCGCCGCGAGGTTGGTCGCGTTCTCCAGGGCGACCGCACGGGCGCCCTCGTACGGCGCCGCGGTCGTCCACCGGGGGTCGCTCCCCCCGGAGATCGCGAGGCCGACCTCGCCGTCCTCGAGTGCCAGGACCGCGGCGTCGTCGCCCGGTCGGATCGCGGTCCTGACCCCGACTTCGTGGTCGTACTGGCGGTACACCCACTCCTTGGAGGCCGTGTTCGGACTCGACAGCACCGCCTCGAAGGCGTCTTCGAGGCCGCCCTCTGTGTCCAGTCCCGGGAGGTCCCGCTCCGGCTGGACGGGTTGTTCGGCGGACAGGTCGTTCATCGGGGCTCCTTCCCCCAGGAAGTACGCGTCCACGTCCACCACCGTCTCGCCATCGAAGGTACAGACGTAGTTCCCCCCGGTCACCTCGCCGATCACGGAGGAGCCCAGGTCGTACCGGTCGGCGATCGCCCGCACCCGCTCGACGTTCTCCGGGCTGACCTCGTAGGCCATGCGCTCCTGGGATTCGGCGAGGAGGATCTCCAGGCCGTTCATCCCGGGCTCGCGCTGGTGGACGGCGTCGAGTTCGATCCGGGCGCCCAGCCCGCCCTTCGCGACCATCTCGGAGGTCGCGCCGCCGAGGCCGGCGGCGCCGAGGTCGCGGGCGGACTCGATGAGATCCTCCTCCAGCAACGCCTCGTTGGCCTCGATCAGGAGCTTCTCGGTGTAGGGGTCGCCCACCTGGACGGCGGGGCGGTCCTCGGTCTCGGCGTCCTCGCTGAGGTCCTCGCTGGCGAAGGAGGCGCCGCCGAGCCCGTCCCGGCCCGTGGCGTTCCCGACGAGCACCAGCTTGTTCCCCGGCTCCCGTGCCTCGGCGGTGACGATCCGGTCGGTCTCGACGAGGCCGACACAGCCGACGTTGACCAGCGGGTTCCCGCGGTAGTCGGGGTGGAAGTCGACGCTGCCCGCGACGGTGGGTACGCCGATGCAGTTGCCGTAATGGGAGATTCCCTCGACGACCCCCTCGAAGAGGTATCGGGGGTGTTCATCGTCGAAGTCCCCGAAGTACAGGCAGTCACACAGCGCGATCGGGTACGCGCCCATGCTCAGCGTGTCCCGGACGATACCGCCGACGCCGGTGGCGGCGCCGTCGAAGGGATCGACGTAAGAAGGGTGGTTGTGGCTCTCGATCCCCATCGTGATCGCGAGGTCACCGGAGACACGAACGACGGCGGCGTCGTCGCCCGGGCCGACCAGGACGTCCGCGCCCTCCGACTCGAACGCCGAGAGCAGGGGCCGCGAGGAGCGGTACGCGCAGTGTTCGCTCCAGAGGTTCTCGAACAGCGCGGCCTCCTCGGGGGTCGGCTCGCGGCCGAGTTCGGCGACGATCAGCTCCCGGTCGGACGGGTCGAGGCTCATTGGGGGGAGCCTTGCGGAGCGGCGGTAAAGCGCTTTTCATCGGGGGGCTGGCCCGGACGGCGCGTCGAGACCCCGGGTGTTTTTGCACCCCCCTCGCGTACCGCCGGCCGTGCTCTCGGTCGAACTCCACGCACACTCCTCGCGTTCCTACGACGGTCGGGACCCGATCGAGGCCCTCCTGGAGCAGGCCCGCGCCGTCGGCCTGGACGGCCTCGCCGTCACCGACCACGACGAGATCGGGGCGAGCCTGGAGGCCGCCGAACTCGCCCCCGAGTACGGCCTGATCGGGATCCCGGGGATGGAGGTGACCAGCGAGGCCGGCCACGTCCTCGCGCTCGGCGTGCGCGAGCTGATCCCCGCCGACCTCCCCTTCGACGAGACCATCGACCGGATCCACGAGGCCGGGGGGATCGCCGTGGTTCCCCACCCCTTCCAGTCCTCCCGGAGCGGCGTCGCGCCGAACGTCCCCCCGGCGTCGCTGGCCCGCGCCGACGCCATCGAGGTGTACAACTCCCGGCTCCTGACGGGCCGGGGAAACCGGCGCGCGGAGGCGTTCGCGGAGAAACACGGCCTGCCGGTGACCGCGGGCAGCGACGCCCACGTCGCGGAGATGGTGGGACGGGCCGTCACGGACATCGACGCCGACGAGCCCACTGTGGAGGCGATCATCGACGCCATCCGGGAGGGCCGGACCGAGATCGGGGGCCGCCGGACGCCCTGGCGGGTCAGTTTCATGCAGGCCGCCGCCGGGGCGAAACGGCGGGTCCGCAACCGGCTCCGGAACATGTTCTGAGCGCCGTTCCGACGGCGCCGGCGTACGCGGTCACCCGACGCGACGATCGTCTCCGACCGTCCCGATGGCCCGCCGCCCGATCTCGCGGACATCGGGATCGAGGCGGTCGTCGCCGTCGAGGGCCTTCGGAGAGAACCACTCCCAGCCGTCGGCGGACACCTCCTCGGCGTCCGGATCGATCGCCCGCGATCCGGCCCGCGCGTAGTACACCAGGTCGACGTGCTGGTGGCCCACCTCGTCGCCGTGGACGTTGACGTCGGCGAGCTGGACGTGGCGGGGCTTGGGCAGGGGCTCGACCGTCGCGCTCGCGACGCCGTCGCGCTCGACGACGAGGTCGACGTCGAGGCCGGTCTCCTCGCGGACCTCCCGCAGGGCGGTCTCGTGGGGGAGTTCGTCGCGCTCGACGTGGCCGCCGGGCGGGAGCCACACCGAGAGTCCGGGATGACGGTGGAGCAGCGTCGCCCCGTCGTTGACGACGTATGTCGTGGCGGTGAAGTGTCGCGTCGTCTCCATGGAACCGCGTATCGGGGCGCCGGTGTTAACGGTGTGGTCCGATGCTCCCGCGTGACCGTCGTGTCTATCACCCGGGTGGCCCCGGGGGAGTCGTCGCGACTGACTGTCCCGACCGGTACGATTTAGTGATCCGGGGTACAGCGGGGACAGCATGTCGCTCCCCGACACGTTACTGTCGTTCACGGCGGGGCAGGCGCGGACGGCGACGGCGGTCTTCGAGCGCATGTTCCCGGCCGACGAGGACCCCGGCGCCGCCGAGATCGGCGTCACGCGCTACGTCGACCGCGCCCTCGATGGCGCCTACGAGGACCATCTCCGGGACTATCGTCTCGGCCTCGACGCGCTCGACCGCAACGCCGAGGCGGCCTACGGCGCGCTCTTCGCCGACTGCGACCCCGACCAGCAGGACGCCCTGCTCGCCCGCCTCCGGGAGGGTGACCTCGACGATTTCCACACCCCGCCCCAGGAGGCCTTTTTCGACCTCCTCCGGAGCCACCTCCAGGAAGGCCTCTTTGCCGATCCTGTCTACGGCGGCAACCGGGACAAACTGGGCTGGGAGGTACTGGGCCACCCCGGCGTCCACCTGGATAACTCCGCCGAGGAGAACCTCTCGGCGGAGCCCGTGATGAAGGACGGAGAGATCCAGTCGATGGCCGACCTGGGGTTCGACCCCGAGGACGCCGGCGGCGGACCGCCGGACGTCGAGGGGTTCGACCCCCAGGCGGGCGCGAAGCCGGTACGGGGTGAGGCCGACGTCGTCCTCGTGGGAATGGGTGCGATGGGCGGGGTCGTGGCGCCGACGCTGGCGGAGGCCGGCCTCGACGTCGTCGCCCTGGAGGCCGGACCGTGGCGCACCACGGAGGACTTCCTCCCCGACGAGCTCGGCCACGCGTACTACACGCGGGCGAAGATGGGACCGAAGTTCGGCGAGGAGACGCCCCGCTGGCGCACGAGCGAGGACGAGGACACGCGCGAGGCCACCTTCTCCTTGGGCCGGATGATGAACAGCGTCGGCGGGTCGGTGATCCATTACGGCGCCTGGCTGCGCCGGTATCATCCCCACCACTTCCGGCAGCGATCCCACGTCGAGGAGGAATATGGTGAGGACGTCATCCCCGAGGATTCGACGCTCGCGGACTGGCCGCTCTCCTACGACGATCTCGAACCCTACTACACCCGTCTGGAACACGAGATCGGGATCGCGGGCAACGACGAGAACCCCTACGTGGCCCGGAGCGAACCCCTCCCGATGCCGCCCCTGCGGCCGTTCCGGCTCGGCGAGGAGTTCAAAGACGTGGCGGAGTCGATGGGGCTCAACCCCTATCCCGTTCCGGCGGGCATGAACACCGAACCCTACGACGGGCGGCCCGCCACCACCTACACCGCCTGGAGCAACGGCTTCGGCTCGTTCAACGACGCGAAGTGGCACCCCGGCATGACACACGTCCCCCGGGCGCTGAAGACGGGCAACCTCGACCTCCGGACCCACTGCCGGGTGACGCGGGTGCTGACCGACGACGAGGGGGCAGCAACCGGCGTCGAATACCTCGATGCCAACGGCAAGCGCCGGGTCCAGGACGCGAAGACGGTCGTCCTCTGTTCGTACACCTTCGAGAACGTCCGGCTCCTCCTTCACTCCGCGAACGAACACCACCCCGACGGCCTCGGTAACGACCGGGGACAGGTCGGCAAGCACTTCATGACGAAGATGTTCTCGGACGTCAGCGGGTACGTCCCCGACCAGGTGTTCAACCGCCACACCGGGCCCGCCCCCCAGAGCGTCATCACCGACGACCACCTCTCGACGGCGTTCGACTCGCCCGAACACGGCTTTCTCGGGGGTGCGACCCTCAGCGCCGAGAACCAGTACCTCCCCATCGAGATCAGCCGGGAGTCCCTTCCCGACGACGTCCGGGGGTGGGGCAGGGAGTACAAGGACCACCTCCGGGAGTGGAACCACTGGGCCGCCGTCCGGATCCAGCCCACCTGCCTGCCCTACGAGACGAACTACCTCGACCTCGACCCCGACCACCACGACGGGAGCAGCGAGGGGATGCCCCGGCTCCGGATCACCTTCGACATGCGGGAGAACGAACGACGGCTCCACGAGTTCATGTCCGAGAAGGCGACCGAGATCTTAGAGGCGATCGGTGCGACCGAGACCTGGGGCGGGCCGCCCTTTACCGGCGTTGGCAGCAGCCACGACCTGGGGGGGTGTCGCATGGGCGAGGACCCCGAGTCGTCGGTCGTCGGCCCCGACCTCGAGGTCCACGACACCCCGCGGCTGTTCGTGTTCAGCGGGGCCACCTTTCCCACCTGTCCGGGTATCAACCCGACGCTGACGATGTGGGCCGTCTGTCTGCGCGCCGCCGAGAAGTTGACCGGTCGGTTCCGGGGATAACCGCTCACTCCGGGTCGCGGCTCGGCGTCGCGCCCAGGCGCATCTCGCCCCGCGAGCGGATCGTCCCCTCGATCTCGGCCTCCCTGTCGAGGCGGAGGTCCTCGCCGGAGACGTCGCCCAGCACGACGGCGCCCGGTTCGAGGCGGACGTCGCCGTCCCGGGTGGTCACGTCGCCGTGGACCGTCGCGCCCTCCGCGATCCGTACATCGCCGCGGGCGCGAAGGCTACCGAAGAGGGTCGTGTCCGGGCCCACGTCGATCGATTCGGCCCGGACGTTGCCGTGCAGGCGACAGTCGGCGCCGATCCTGGCGGGCGTCGAGGCCCGCCAGGCGTCGTCGGAGACGTCGCTGTTCCGGGGGACGACCAGGGGTTCCTCCCCGTCTTCCTCCTCGAAGGCTTCCGAGAGGAGTTCCTCGGCTGCGTCGGCCTCGCCCAGACGGAGCAGGTGGGAGAGGTACATCATCAGAAAGACGACCGTCGGCACCGGGTTCCTGATCTCGATCCAGCCGTTGGCCTCGAACCCCTCCTCGACGCGGACGTCGTCGCCGATGTCGAGGTCGCCGCCCACCACGAGGCGGCCGCCGACGTGGACGCGCTCGCCGAGGTAGGCGTCGGAACCCACGAGGAGGTTGCCGTCGACGTCCGACCAGGTGTCGAGCCGGCAGTCGCGTTCGGCCTCGATGTCGCCGCCGAACGCCGCGCGCTCCCCGGCCATCACGTTGCGCCCGCGGACGCCGAACTCGATGTCGGCGCCCCCGCCGACGATGACGTCCCGGTCGGTGACGATGTCGTGTTCCTCCGCGGTGGTGCCGTCGGGCACGACGAGTTCGTCGAGCGGATCGGAGCGGATCGACACACCGGTGGCTGGCGCTCTCGGATATTAAACCCCACCGCGAGCGTCGGACGGGCGTCGCACGGGGCAGTCAGTCGACGCGTGGCTCACTGTCGGACGTGCGCCAGCACGAGGTCCATGATGCCGTCCGCACCACCGGTCGCCCCCTCGGAACTGCTCTCCCCGTTGTATCCGGCGTGATCGTACCGGACCGCGGCGGTCACGTCCTGGCTCGTCACGTTCGCCGGGGTGTCGCCGGCCGGGCCGTTCTGGCCGAGCGCCTCGCCGGTCAGATCGTACCAGTTGTCCAGGGCGTCGTCGATGCGGTTGTAGTAGACGTACAGGTACCCGACCTGGCGTGCCACGGTGTCGCCGTACCTCGTGGCCAGCGCGTCGTCCTCGATGGCCGCCGCCATCAGGTGTGCCGAGTCGATCGGCCCGACCTCGGCGTCCGGGAACGCGAACGTCGAGGGGGTGTCCCAGTAGCGGTCGTCGTCGAGCCACGCGAGGGCCTCCATCGCGACGCGCGCGCCCAGCGAGTGCGTCACGAGATGCACCGTCGTCCCGGGTGACTTGCATTTCACGGACGCGATGTAGTGCCCGAGTTTCGGACCGTTCTGGATCGCCCGCCAGTTCGAATCGGAGAACTCGTTGATCCCGACGTCGGCGTCCCAGCTGAACCCGACGATCCGGTCCTCGTAGTCGTTTCGCTCTTTCAGCGACCGGTACGCCCGGTTGAAGTTCCCGACCGCGTCGTCGTCGGCATTGGCGTGGCCGTGGACGTAGACGACCAGCCGATCCGGCTGCTCGCCGCCGTCGACGACGGGGGTGTTCCCGGTCGTGTCGTAGTCCCACTCCGTGTGTCCCTCGGTGAGGTAGTTCTCGGGCGTCCAGTCGGACTCCCGGAAGTGCCCGCGCGTGGACGCGATCGGCGTGAGGACATCGTCCGCCTCCCAGTCCGACAGTTCGGGTTCCTGTAGTGGGTCATACGCGCCGTGTTCGGCGTCACACTTCGGCGGGACGTCCTCGGGCAACTCGTCGGGGCACCCATCGCCCCCGACCAGCGGTGCGACCGGATCCGGGTTCAGGACGTAGTACAGCCCCCTCCCGCCCTGTGGGTACGCCTCCGACGGTTCCGAGACGGTGACGCATTCGGCGGCCCAGTCCTCGCTCCAGCCGACCCTCGAGACGAACACGTGACCCACCTCGTCCGCGTCCGCGACCCCGGTGACCTCCACGTCCTCTTCCCTGTATGTCTCGTACAGGCTGTGGTCGTGCCCGTCGTCGCCGGATGGCGGGCGGGCGTTCTCACAGACGCCCGAGACCGTCGCACGGTACGACCCCTCCCGACCGTCACGCGTTCCGGTCGTCTCGACCATCGCCACGGCCTGTCCCGTCTCGCTCACGCTACAGGCGGTGGACAGGACGGTCCCGACGAGCGTGTCGGCGAAGCGCATGAACTCCGTTTCGCGCAGGTCCGTGAGCACGACGTCGCCGGCCTCGTCGTCGCGCTCGACGGCGAAGGGTACGGCGGCGTCCTCGTCCGTCCCGATCCGGAATCGCGGGGTGAACTGCACCTCGAACCGGGCGAGCGACGTCCGGTAGTCGTCCCCCGGTTCCGGTCGCCCGTGGTGGTTCCCCATCACCCACGTGACGAACTCCGCACGCGTCCCCGTCCCTGGCGTCCGGGTCGCCGTTTCGCGTCGGGTACCGGTGCCCGCGCGCGAGGTGCCCGGCTGTTCCGTGCTGTCGGTCCCGACTGACGGCTCCGCTCCGTCCGTCGGCCCGGTCGACGCCGGAGCCGTCGACGTCGGTGGCTCGGTCGTCTGCGTGCCGTCTCCGGAGCGGGTACAGCCCGCAAACGGCGCGGCCAGGAGGATGCTGCCGCTTTTGAGTACGGTCCGTCGGTTCATCCCCGTTCGACTGAATAGGACGGCCGGGGGGAAATAACCACATGATCGTTAATGTTGTTCGGGGCGAACACGTCAGCCACTGTCCGGGCCGCCCGACGACGTCCAAAGCGCGCGAGTTTTGGCCGACGGGTACCAGGTACGGGTATGACCGTCCTTTCATTCGAGGAAGACGGGATCGATGTCGAGTACGCGGGCACGGAGTTCCGCCTGGAGCGGGAGCTGGTCGAGGAGGCGACCCGGAAGGACTACGTCGACGTTACCGACCACGAGGTGCTACAGATGGTCGAGGAGGACCCCGCGCTGTCGGGCGAGCCACGGCGTATCGGCGACGTCCTCTGATCGACGTGCCCGGTGGTGTATCGGCGACGTCCTCTGATCGACGTGCCCATTGCGTCACGGCGATCAGCTCAAGTAGCCCGCCACGTCTGCCTCGGTGATGATCCCCACCGTGTTCCCGCCCTCGGTGACCATCACCGCCTTGTAGTGTTCCAGGAGGTTCCGGACCTCGTCGACCGTCGTATCGGGGGAGACGTGGGGGAACGACTCGCCCATCACCTCCCGGACGGCCTGGTCGCCGACCTCCTCGCCGGCGTCGATGATGTCGCCGTGGCTGATCGACCCAACGGGCGTGCCGTGCTGGATGACGGGGAGCTGGGAGTAGGCCTCCCCCTCCATGGTCTGTTCGGCCTCGTGGACGGAGTCGTCGGGCGCGACGCTCACGACGTCCTCGTGCATCAGGTCCGCGGCGTACACGACGCCGCCCGCGACCTCCTCCAGGGCGTTCACGATACGGCGGAGCGTCGAGAGCCGGGGATCGACGTCGCCGCCCTCGATGCGCGCGATGAGGGGCTGGGAGACGCCCGCCCGGTCGGCGAGCTCGCTCTGGGTGAGGTCGAGATCCTGCCTGCGAGTCCGCAGGTCCTGTGGCGTCGGCAGGTTCATACCTGTGGATAACTACTGGTTATCACATAAACCTTTTCGCCGGGAATCGGAGCTACGCGAACTCCGGCATGATGCGCTCGGCCACGAGGTTCGCGAACAGCTCCTGGTCGGGACAGTGGCTCTGGTAGACGATCTCGTCGAAGCCCGCCTCGACGTACTTCCTGGTCTCGGCGACGACGTCCTCGAAGTCGGTCGTGACGACGAACCCGGGGTTCTCCCGGAGCACCTCTGGGTCGAGCTCCTCGCCCTCCGCCTGGATGACCCGTGGGTCCGCGACGTCCTCGTAGAAGAACCGCTCGACCTGGGTACCCCGCCAGGGCAGGCAGGGCTCCATGGCGGCCTCGTAGCTGTCGGGATCGTAGGAGACGTGGATGTGGATGCACTTGGGCACCTCATCGAAGTCGTCGTTGCGCTCCGATTTCGCGACGCCGTCCCTGATCGCGGGGTACAGCTCCTCATCCAGGCGCTCGGGGGACTCGAAGACGGTGAGGAAGCCGTCGCCGAGGTCGCCGGCCATCCGGGCCGCCGTGGGGCCGTTGGCGGCGATCCAGATCGGCGGCGCCTCGTCGGGGCCCGTATAGAGGTTCGCGCCGTCGAGTTCCCAGAACCTGCCCTCGAAGTCGACGAACTCCTCCTCGAACAGCGTCCGGATCATCCGGATCCCCTCCGCCGTACGCTTGGCACACTCGCCCCACTCCGGCATTGGGAGCCCGAGGGGGCTCTCGTTCAAGGCCTCGCCCGTGCCGAGCCCCAGGAAGACGCGGTCGGGGTACATCTCACACAGCGTGGCGAGCTGGTGGGCGACGTTGCCCGGGTGGTACCGGTGGATCAGCGCGCTCACGCCCGTCCCGATGCGCATGTCCTCGGTGCGTTCGAGGGCGGCGGGCATCCACTCCCAGCAGTTGCCGCCGTTGGCGGGCGAGCCGTCCTCCTTGTGGTCGAACCAGGGGTGGAAGTGGTCGTTGACCCAGGCGGTGTCGAACCCCGCGTCGGCGGCGACGTCGAGTTGCTCGATGCACTCGTTCGGGGAGAACTCCTCTAGGGACATGAACCAGCCGAACTCAGTCATACCCCCGGCTACCGGTCGCGTCCAATAAACACTGCGTGTTGCGGCGAATACGGGGGCGGTCTATGACGCGCCCGCTCGCGACGTTCTCCGGGGAGAACAGCCGACGTCCCGTCAGCCGATCCGCGTCCCCGGGGACCCGCCCCCCAGAAACGCCGCGAGGCAGTCGAGGTCGAACACCCACGCCGGAGTGTCCAGGTCGAGCAGCGTCCGGACCTTCCCCGCCATCCCGCCGGTCACGTCGGTGGCCTCGCCGCCCCCGAGCGCGTCGGCGACGGCGTCGTACTCCTCGATCCGGTCGATCACCTCGCCCCCGGAATCGAGGACGCCGGGGACGGCCGAACACAGCCCGATCCGGTCGGCGTCGAGGGTGCCAGCGAGGTCGGCGACGATCTCGTCGCCCGACAGCACCGTGACGCCCTCGCCCTCGTGGGGGATGACGTCGCCGTGGAGGACGGGGACGAACCCCTCGCCCAGCATCGTCTCGACCCCGCCCGCCGGGAGCGTGAGGGACCCCCTCCCGTCCCTGTGTGCCAGGGAGAGCGGGTGGACCGGGAGCGCGGGGATGCCCCGGTCCTGCAAGCGCTCGAGGACGAACCGGTTGAGCGTCGTCATCGCGCCGTGGATCTCGGCGGCGCTCCCGGCGTCAGTGGTTCCGGCGTCGGTGCTCACGCCGTGGCGCTCGGCGTGGTGGTGGCCGAAGCTCCCGCCGCCGTGGACGACCACCAGATCGCGACCCGTGCCGGTGATCGCGTCCGCCGCCCGGTCGAGGGACGGGCCGTCGAGCGTTTCCGGCCGCTCCTTCTCGGTGATGACGCTCCCGCCGAGTTTGAGGATCGTGACCATGGATCAGGCGCCCGCCCCGGGGGTTTCCCGACGCAGGCCCTCCCCGGCGAGTTCGGCGCGGAAGGCGGCCTCGCACTCGGGAGTATGTTCGAGCGCCGTCTCGGTGGCGTCGGTGGGGTCGAGCGCGACGATGCAGCCGCCACCGCCGGCGCCGGTGAGCTTCGCCCCGATCGCGCCCGCGTCCCGTGCCGCCCACGTCATCGCGTCCAGCGTGCGCGAGGAGACGCCCAGCGCCGACAGCAGACCGTGGTTGACGTCCATCAGCCGGCCGAGTTCCGCGAGCGCCTCGTCGGTGTCGCGTTCGAGGAGGTCCTCGCCCTCCCGGACGAGGTCGCCGATCGCCCCCACCGTGTCGGCGGCAAAGCCGTAGTCGTCCTTGAGCTTCCGGACGCCCGCGACGAGCTCGCCCGTGTCGCCCGATCCGCCGTCGTAGCCGATCACGAACGGGAGCGCGGGCGTCTCGATCCGGCGGCAGTCCTCGCCCTCGACCCGGACGCCCCCGCCCATCGTCGCACAGAAGGTGTCCGCGCGGGAGGCCTGGCCGTCCTGGACGTCGTACTCGACGCGGTAGGCGCGGTCGGCGATCTCCTCGTGGGGGAGGGAGACGCCGAGTTCCCGCGTCGCGGCGTCGATGGCGGCGACGACGACCGCCGCCGAGGACCCCAGCCCCGCCCCCAGCGGGATGTCGCTCTCGATGCGGACCTCGAACCCGGCGTCGGGGGCGCCGGCGGCGTCGCGGGCCTGCTCGATCGCGCCGGTGACATAGCCCATCGCCGCCTCGACGAGCGACTCGGCGACGTCGACGTCGGGGCGGCCCTCGGGGTCGCCCTCGTACTCGACGGTGAAGCCCGAAATCGAGAGGTCGTCGGCGTGGATGCGAAGCCCCGTCCCGCGCTGGTCGACGGTGACGCGCGCACGGCGCTCGATCGCGCAGGGGACGGCGGGTTCGCCGTACACGACGGCGTGTTCCCCGAAGAGGTACACCTTCCCGGGGGCGCTCGCGGTTGTCATGGTCGGGTGCAGGCACACCGGCGGCTTAAACTCCCACGGTCCGCGGACGGACGAGGGGTATGGCACCCGACGAACACAGCGCTTTGTACCATCCCTCCGAAGGCAGGGCATGGCGACCGGCACCGGCGCGTGGTCACCAGAGGAGGTCGCGTCGTTCCTGGAGGCGAAGGCCACCCCCCTCCGGCTCGCGGTCACACGCCGGCGGGCGACCCCTGGATGCTGTCGCTGTGGTTTCGCTTCCGGGACGGGCTGTTCCAGTGCGCCACGGGCGCGAACGCCGACGTGGTGGCGTTCCTCGAATCCGATTCATCGGTGGCCTTCGAGGTGTCGACGAACGAGCCACCGTACAAGGGCGTGCGCGGGCGCGGGATGGTGACGATTTCGCCCGACGAGGACAAGGCGGTGTTGCGCGCGCTGATCGAGCGCTACCTCGGTGACGTCGAGACGCCGCCCGGGCCGCGACTGCTGGGGGCGGACCGCGAGGAGGTCACGATCGCGATCGGCCTCACCCGGATCCACTCCTGGGACTTCACCGCGCGGATGTCGGGGTGACGAGGGTCCGGCCGGCCGGGGCGAGCGTCGACGGGCCGCGGTCGGCGTCGCCCGCGGCGCCCGAGGGTTTTTCAACCAGTTCGAGGTAATGTTTCAATGCGTCACCTATGAAAATCAACACTGGCAGCAAGCGACTGTACCGTATCGAGATCGCGATCGTCGTTCTCGCCCTCGTCGCGACCGTCGCGATGACCGGGACCGCGGCCGCGGCGGCGAAGTCCGCCTCGGTGTCCGCCTCCCCTAACCCCGTCATCTACGGCGAGTACACGGCGGTCGAGGGGGAGATCGACCTGCAGGCGTTCTTCTTCTGTGGCGGATACACCCTCGAGACCCACGTCGCCGACGAACTGACGAGACCGGCGGTCCTGTCGACCAACGCCGGCAACGGTCAGCTGACGACGGGGTACAGCGACACGCTAAACGAACGCGCCTGGCGGTGGGACTCCGGGTTCGGGACCTACTGTGGGTCGCCGACGAAGTACGTGCGGCTCGGGACCATGCCCACCGGGACCGGGTTCTACGAGATCGGGGCCGGATCGGACTACTTCCACCCCTCGAAGTGGGAGCAGTCGCGGATCTACGCGTACGACTACTGAGTGACGACACGCCACCATGTACACCGGAAAACTGGTCCTGCGGGAGTACCTGTCCGACCCGGTCGGGTTCGCCCGGTCGATACTCGTGTTCGCGGTGCTGGTCGGACTCTGCCTGTTCGTGTTCTCGCTCCCGGCGATGTTCGCGGAGATCAGGGTCGGTCCCCACCAGACGGCGGAGTACGACCTCCTCGTGACGGGAGCCGTCCCGGCCGAGGGGGTCGAACGGGCGAGCGGGACGGGTGCCGACGTGCTCCCCGTCTATCGCTGGGGCGGGAACCTCTCGACGAACGGCGACGACGCCGGCCGGTTCGACACCTGGATCGTCGGGGACATGACCGCGGCCGCCGAGATGACCGAGCTGAACAGCCGGTACCTGGTCGAGGGCTCCTACGAGGAGGGCCACGCGGTCGTCTCGAAGGACCTCGCTGACCGGCTGGGCGTCGGCGTGGGCGACACCGTCACCTACCGGCCCGCAGGGCTCGACGAGGCGGTCGAGTACGAGGTGTCCGGGGTCGTCCGGCCCGCGTCGTACGGCCGCCGGACGATCGTCCTGGGCGACACCGGCGGTCTGACCGCCCGGATCGCCTCGACGACCCGGGAGGTCCCGAGCCTGAACAACGCCTCGACGGTGTACGGGGCGGCGTACGTCGACTGTGCGGACGCGTCCCAGTGTCGGGACGCCCGCGAGGCGCTCGCCTCGGACCTCGCGAGCGTCACGACGAAGGAAGAACAGATCGAAAAACAGCGGACGTCAGTCGAGCGGTTCACCGGCTCGCCGGTCGTCAGGGCCGCCCCGATCGTCGGGTTCGCCCTGTACGGCCTGATCTACCTCCGGCGGGCGCTCCTGCGCGCCGACCGACACGAGACCACCTACGGCGTGCTCCGGTCGCTCGGCGCCTCCCGGCGCGCGCCGATCGCACACATCCTCCTGGACAACGCCGTCGTGCTCACGCTGACGACCGTCCTCGGGACCCTGCTGGCGGCCCAGATATACCAGCGCGCGATGGGTATTTTCGTCCCGATGGGGCCGCTGCTGGAACTCTCCGGGACGGCCTTCGGCCTGAACGCCGTGATCATCGGGGTCGTGTCGGCCGTGGTCGTGTACCGCCACGCGAACAGGGACGTCGTCGAGATGCTGGAGGGACGATGATGCTCCGCGCCGAGGACTGCACCAGGCGGTACGACGACCAGGTCGCGCTCGATGGGATACACTTCGCGGCCGACCGCGGGGAGTTCGTCGCGATCTACGGCCCCTCCGGGTCGGGCAAGACGACGCTTCTGAACCTCCTCGGGCTGCTCGACACGCCGGATGCCGGGCGGATCCAGTTCGACGGTGTGGACGTGGGGTCGCTCGAACCGGCGGATCGGGACGCGATCCGCGCCCGGCACGTCGGGTTCGTGTTCCAGTCGTTCCGGCTCGTCCCCTACCTCTCCGCGACCGAAAACGTCCGACTGGCGCTGTCTGCCGCCGGGATCGAGCCGTCGGAGGGGCGGGTCGACGACACCCTCCGGGCGGTCGGGCTCGCCGGAAAGGAAGGCAGGAAACCGGCGGAGCTCAGCCACGGCGAGAAACAGCGGGTCGGAATCGCCCGGGCGCTCGTGAAAGGGCCCGACGTGGTGCTCGCGGACGAGCCGACCGGAAACCTGGACGTCGAGACGGGCGAGCGGGTTCTCGACCTGATGGCGCGGTTCAACGACGACGGCGTGACGTTCGTGATCGCGACGCACGACGAGGCGGTCGCCGCGTTCGCCGACGAGGTGCTCACGATCAGGGACGGCGCCTTCTCGGCGGACGGGATGCTCCCGCCGGACGCGTGACTGTCCGCGCCCGCTGGTCCCCGACCCGGCACGCCGAACCGTCCGATTTTAACCGCCCGTGGGCGTAGGTCCGGGCGATGGTCGACCTGTCGGGACTGTTCGCGCCCGACCGCGTGGCGGTGATCGGCGCGAGCGAGGAAGAGGGCTCGGTCGGGCGCGCCCTGACCCGGAACCTGCTCGCGGACTTCGAGGGCGAGGTCGTCCCGGTGAACCCCAACGCGGACGCGGTGTTCGGGATCGACTGCGTGCCGGCGATCGGCGACGCCGGCAGGATCGACCTCGCGATCGTCGCCGTCCCGCCGGCAATCGCGGTCGAGGTAACCCGGGAGTGTGGCGAGGCCGGCGTCCGGAACGTCGTCGTCGTGACGGCCGGCTTCGGCGAGAGCGGCGCCGAGGGGGCGAGCCGCGAGCGCGAGCTGCGGGCGGTCGCGGCCGAGTACGACCTCGACCTCGTCGGGCCGAACTGCCTGGGCGTGTTGAGCACCCCCGCGGGGCTCAACGCTACCTTCGGCCCGGCGAACGCCCTCCCGGGGTCGGTCTCCTTCATGAGCCAGTCGGGAGCGTTCGTCACGGCGGCGATCGACTGGGCCAACGAGGCGGGACTGGGGTTCAGGGACGTCGTCTCGCTTGGCAACAAGGCCGTCCTCGACGAGTCGGACTTCGTCGATCACTGGGGCGGGAACCCCGACACCGACGTGATCCTCGCCTACCTGGAGAGCATCGAGGACGGCCGGCGGTTCGTCGAGCGCGCCCGCGAGGCCACGGAGACGACGCCGATCGTCGCGGTCAAGTCCGGGCGCACGGACGCCGGCGCACAGGCCGCCTCCTCACACACCGGCGCGATCGCCGGCTCCGAACGCGCCTACGAGGCCGGGCTGGCGGAGGCGGGCGTCGTTCGCGCCCGGACGGTCGAGGAACTGTTCGACTTCGCTGCGGCCCTCTCGGGACAGCCCCTGCCCGACGCGTCGTCGGTCGCCGTCGTGACCAACGCGGGCGGCCCGGGCGTGATGGCGACCGACGCCGTGGGCGATTCGGCGCTCTCCCTTTCGTCCTTCGAGGGGGCGACGATCGAGGCGTTGCGGGACGCCCTGCCCGAGGGGGCCAACCTCTACAACCCGGTCGACGTGATCGGCGACGCCGACGCGGAGCGCTTCGGCGCGGCGCTCGATGCCGTCCTCGCGGACCCGAACGTCGGGGCGGCGGTCGCCATCGCCTGCCCGACGGCCGTGCTCGACTACGGGAACTTCGCCGAGGTCGTCGTCGAGCGCGGCGCCGACCACGGCCTCCCGGTGGTCGCCTGCCTGATGGGCGGCGAGGCGACCCGTGAGGCCGCCGCGACGCTCCGGGCGGCGGGCGTCCCGGACTACTTCGACCCGGCCCGCGCCGTCAGGAGCGTCGAGGCGCTCGCGGCGTACGGCGAGATCCGGGAGCGTCCCCGCGAGGAGCCGATGTCGTTCGACGCCGACAGCGAGCGCGCCCGCGAGGTCCTCTCCGCGGTGACCCGCCGGGCGGACAACCGCCTCGGCGTGGAGGCGATGGACCTGCTTTCGGCCTACGGCATCCCGACGCCACGGGGCAAGGTCGTGGAGTCGCCCGAGGCAGCCCGCGAGGTCGCAGCCGGGATCGGCGATCCCGTCGTGATGAAGATCGTCAGCCCCGACATCCTCCACAAGTCCGACATCGGCGGCGTGACGGTGGGCGTCCCACTCGAGGACGTCGAGGGGACCTACGAGGACCTCGTGACGCGGGCCCGGAACTACCAGCCCGACGCGACGATCCTCGGCGTACAGGTCCAGGAGCGGGTCGACGTGGAGGGAGGGGTCGAGACGATCGTCGGCGCGAACCGCGACCCACAGTTCGGCCCGCTGGTCCTGTTCGGACTGGGGGGGATCTTCGTCGAGATCATGGAGGACACGTCGGTCCGGCTCGCGCCGGTGAGCGAGCCGGCAGCCCGGGCGATGACCGAGGAGATCGACGCGGCGCCCCTGCTCCGGGGCGCTCGCGGGCGCGACCCGGTCGACGTCGACGCGGTCGTCGACGTCATCGGCCGCATCTCGGCGCTCGTGACCGACTTCGATGCCATCGTCGAACTGGACGTGAATCCCCTCGTCGCCACGCCGGAGGGCGTGCAGGCCGTCGACGTCCGGCTCACCGTCGACCCCGACGAACTATGACACCACGCCACGTACACGGACCGACGAACCGTCCGATCCACCCACGCGAACGATGAACACGCTACTGATCGCCTCGACGGAGGAGAGTTCCGGGAAGACCGCCGTCGCGCTGGCGCTCGCGACGCTCGCGCGCGACCGCGGCCACGGGGTCGGGTACATGAAGCCCAAGGGCACGCGCCTCCAGACGAACACCGGCAAGACCCTCGACGCCGACCCGATGCTGGCGCGGGAACTGCTCGACCTCGACGCCGAGATGGCGGACCTCGAACCGGTCGTCTACTCGCCGACGTTCGTCGAGGGCGCGATCCGCCGCCGGGACGACCCCGCGGAGATCCACGGCTCGGTCGTCGAGAGCTTCGAGGCGCTCGCGGCCGGTCGGGACACCATGGTCGTCGAGGGCGGCGGCCGGCTCGCGACCGGCGGGGTCGTCGACCTCACCGACCGGGACGTGGCCGAACTGCTCGACGCCCGGGTCGTCCTGGTCGCCGACTACGCCGATCCCGGCGACGTCGACGGGGTCCTGGACGCGGCCGAGTCGATCGGCGACCGGCTGGCGGGTGTGCTGTTCAACCGCGTCTCCGACGCCGCCCGCGACGTCCTGGAGGGGGACGTGGTCCCGTTCCTCGAACGCCGGGGCGTACCGGTACTCGGGATCGTCCCGCGGGTGCCGGAGTTGGCGGGCGTCACCGTCGAGGAACTCGCGTCCGAACTCGGCGCGGAGGTCCTCACCGACGCGCCCACCGACGGGGTCGTCGAGCGGTTCCTGGTGGGCGCGATGGGCCCCGACGAGGCGCTGAAGGCCTTCCGGCGGGCGAAAGACGCCGCCGTGATCACCGGCGGGGATCGCGCCGAGATCCAGACCGCGGCGCTCGAAGCTCCGGGGGTGTCGTGCCTCGTCCTCACGGGCGGATTCAGCCCCCCCCTGGCAGTGGTCGGGCGGGCCGACGACCGGGGCGTCCCGATCCTGCTCGTCGGCTCGGAGACGCTCCCGACGATCGAGCGCGTCGAGGGGGTCGTTCGTGGCGGGCGGACCCGCGACCTGCGGACCGTCGAGCGGATGTCGGAACTCCTCTTCGAGCACGCGAACGTGGACGTCCTCCTGGGCGACGCGCCGGAGAGCGACGACGGCCGGGAGAACGGGGACGCAAACGACGGTCAGGCGTAGCGTTCGACGAGCCCCCGGAGCTTCGATTCGTCCTGCATCCCGACGAGCTGTTCGACCTGTTCGCCGTCCGCATAGAGGATCAGCGTCGGGACGCCCCTGATCCCGAGTCGCCCGGCCAGGCCCTGGTGGGCGTCGACGTCGACCTTCGCAACCGCGGCGTCCGTCTCGGCCGCGATCCGTTCGACGATCGGTTCGATGGCCCCACACGGACCACACCAGTCGGCGTAGAAGTCGGCGAGCACCACGCCGTACCGGTCGGTCAACTCCTCGAAGTGTCCCGCGCCGTCGACGTGGATCGGCTCGTCGGGAGCGTCGGCGGGCGCGTTCGCCCCGCCCCCGTCGACACCCGTGGCGCCGTCGCCTCCGGCGCCGCCTTCGACCCTGTTTCGCAACCGCTCGCGCTTTCGTTCCCTGATGCGCTCGCGTTCGCTGGCGTCAGTCATCGCTCTTCGGTAGTGGACGCGGCGGCATAACGGTTGTGGTAGAAGTGTACAATATTACTTCCGGGTAACTCGCCACGGGAGGCCCCGGATTACCTCCTCCCGGATGACCCGCCACGGGATCCCCTGCCTCTTTGGTCGTCCGCCGCGTACGCCCGCCGATGGATCACGTCGAGTACATCCACACGGCGGGGATGGACGAGCGCGAGGTCGAACGGCGGCTCTCGGCGGGCGAGACTGGCGTGCTCGCGCTCGCGGAGGAGTCGAAGGCGTACGCGATCCCCCTCGCCTTCCACTACGACGGCGAGCGCATCGTCTTCCGGCTCGGAACCGGCGACGACGCCCGGAAGATGGCGTACGTCGACGCCACGGACACGGCGTCGTTCGTCCACCACGGCTACGACGCGCCGGACTCCTCCTGGAGCATCGTGGTCGAGGGGCCGCTCGAACGGGACGCGGTCGACTACGACGAGGCGGAGATAAACGCCCGGTTCCCGGCGCTCCGGGTGTTCGACGAGGCGATCGACGACCTCGACGTCGAGCTCGTCGCCATGCGGATGGAACGCGTGACCGGGCGGGCGTCGTTGCGCTGACGATCCCCTCCGGGGTGGCCTCCGGCATAGCAAATCCTTTTGACCGGGCATCCGGTAGGGGGCGTACGATGGGATCACCGGCAGGGTTCCTCGGCGCACACCGCGCGGACCTCCTCGACCGAGCGGAAGCGCTGGTCGACATCGACACGGCGAACCCTCCTGGAGAGACGGCGGAGGCGGTGGGACACCTCACCCCGGCGTTCGCGCGCCTCGGCCTGGAGGTCGACACCGTCGCGGTCGATCCCGAGAGGCCGAACCTGGTCGCCCGACTGCCCGGGGAGCGCGAGGAGACGCTCCTGTACGTCGGCCACCTCGACACCGTCCCCTTCGACCCGGGGGAGTGGACCCGAGATCCACGCGGGGAACGCGTCGAGGTCGACGGCGAGACGCGCCTCTACGGGCGCGGCGCGACCGACACGAAGGGCGCAGTCGCGGCCATGATCGAGACCGCGCGGGCGTACGTCGAGACCGACACGCGACCGCCAGTCTCGATCGCCGTCGCGCTCGTGAGCAACGAGGCGGCCGAGGACGACGCCGGCGTCTCCGCCGTGGTCGACCGCGTCGACGCGGCGGGTTGTGTGATCGGCGAGACCACCTGCACCAATCGGGCGTCGGTGACGGTCGCCGACCGGGGGCGGATTCGGCTCACGCTCGACGCCGAGGGGGTAGCCGCCCCCGGTTCGCGCCCCGGGTTCGGCGAGAACGCGATCGACCGGCTGTACGCGGCGGTCGAGGCCGTCCGCGAGCGGGTACGCTCCCGGCCGATCGAGATCAACGAGGCCGTCCGACCTGTGATCGAGGAGTCGGTCGAGTACTACGGGGAGCGACTCGGCGAGGAAGCCACCCGCGACCTGTTCGAGCGCCCCACAGTCAACCTGGGCCGGGTGGAGGGGGGCAGCGCCGCCAACGTCGTCCCGGCGTCCGCGACCGCCGAGATCGACGTCCGGCTTCCGCCGGGGGTCGCGGCGGGAATGATAGTCGAGGAACTCCGTGCCTGCGTCGAGGACTGCCGTGGCGTCCGGATCACCGACACCGCCTGGAGCGCCGGGACCTGGGAGGACGTTGAGTCGCCCATCGTCGAGGCGACAGCCGACATCGCGGGCGCCGTGCTCGGCGAGCGAATCCTCCGCCGGAGCGCGACCGGCGAGGGCGACGCGAAGACGCTCCGGAACGCCGGCATCCCCACGGTGGGGTTCGGCGTCGGTACCGACACAGCGGGCGCGCCCGACGAGTACACCACCGGGGAGGCGCTGTTCGCGACCGCCGAGACGTACGCCCGCCTGCCATACACGTTCGCCGATCGGGTCCGGACGGCCGCCAGGGCCCGATGAGTTGGAGGGCCGCCCGGACCCGATGAGATCTTTCGTCGCCGTGTACCGGTGGTCACCATTCCGGTAAGCCCCGAGCAGCGGTGCCACCCGTCCGGGGCCGTCTCGACCCGGATACGGGGGCGAAACCATTCAGTACCATCTGATACCATTGAGGGGCAAAGAGTTAAGTAGTAGGGTAGCGTAGGTAGAATCGATGACAGACGACTCAGCCGACCCCGTGTGGCCGCCCGCCCTGCTGGGCAAGGGGCTTCAGCAGGCCGGCGAGCAGGCCATGGAGCAACAGCAGGAGCTGGTCAGCCAGCTCCTCGCCGGCTCCGCCGGGGGGATGCCGGGCGCACAGCTCGGCGCGATGAGTCGCAGCATGGCGACGTTCAAAACGCGCGTCCAGAGCGGGGGGCGAGTCAGTATCCCCGACGCGGAGCGCGAAGCCCTCGACATCGACGAGGGGGACATCGTCCAGACGATCGTCATCCCACTCGACAGTGATTCCAATGACTGAATACACCAACCCCGTCACGACCGCGTTCGAGATGCAGCGCACCGCCGTCGAACAGACCCACGAAGCCGTCCACAAGGGCGTCGACGCCCAGAAGAAGGGCTTCGAGACCGCCGCCGACGGCCTCGACACCTGGAAGAGTCTCCAGTCCCGGGGCAACGAAATGGCCCAGTCGGGCCTGCACGCCTACCTCGACGCCCTCGAGGAGGCACTCCCCGAGAGCGCCGACGTCGACTTCGACGCGGCCCGCGAGGCCGCCGACGAGGGCTTCGAGACCGTCGAGGAGCTCCAGGCCGAGTCCTGGCAGGCCATCGACGAGGCCGTCGCGGAGAGCCTCGAGGCCTACGACGAGGCGGCAGACGCCTACGTCGAGGCCGTCGACGAGAGCTTCGACGCGTTCCTCGACACCCACGAGCAGGTCGAGGAGAGCGTCACCGAGGCCACCGAGCAGGTCTCCGAGGCCACCGAGGTCGCCGCCGACGCCGTCGACATCGACGTCGAAGCCGAGTAACCGACGCCGACCGCGCGGAACCGCGTGGTTTCGCGTCACCCGCTAACTGCGAACACCCACTACTAACACGACCGGAGTTCAATTCATGAGTATGACAAACACCGACCCGGAGGCCGTACAGCGATACTGGCAGGAAGCGATCGAGGGGATGAACGAGCAGTTCTCGGATGCAGTCCGGCAGAACGCCGACGCCCAGGCGGAGTTCGTCGAGGCGTGGCTGGAGGCGCTGGGCGAGGGCACCGACGAGGAGCGCGTCGAGGGCGCCATCGAGGGGTACAAGCGCGCCTACGAGACCTGGATGGAAGCCGCCCAGCAAACCGTCGAGCGCACGACCGACTCCTTCGAGGGCGAGGACGTCTCCGCCGAGGAGATCCGCGACACCTGGCTCTCGGCCGCCAACGACTCCTTCAAGGAGATCATGGGTACCGCCGCGTTCGCCAACGTCACTGGCCAGACCGTCGGGGACGCCCTGGACATGCGCGGGCAGTTCGAGGAACTCTCCCAGGAGACGCTTCACGACCTCGGGATGGCCACGAAGGGCGACGTCCAGGAGGTCGGCGAGCGCCTCGTCGAACTCGAACGCCGCCAGCACGCCGTCGAGGAGAAGCTGGATCGCGTCATCGAGCACCTGGAGGAGTGACCGGGGGCCGATGACGAACCCATACACCGCCGCGCTCGACGCGAGCACCGAGGCGTGGGAGGCCGCAGCGGAAGCGTTCGGGAAGGCCGAGGTCGCCCCCGACCAGGCCGACCGGATGGCCGAGGTCGACGTAGGCGAGACGCCAGCCGAGGTGATCTACTCCGAGAACAAGCTCGACCTGCTGCGCTACGACGCCGAGGCCGCGGGCATCGAGCCCGAGAACGACCACGAGACGCCGATCCTGATCGTGTACGCGCTGATCAACCGGCCGTACATCCTGGATCTCCAGCCCGGCCGGTCGGTCGTCCGGCGTCTGCTGGAGGACGGGTTCGACGTGTACCTCATCGACTGGGGCGAACCCTCGCAACTCGACGCGTCGCTCACCCTGGAGGACTACGTCGACCGCTACGTCGACAACTGCGTCGACGCCGTCCGCGCCGACGCGGGCGTCGACTCGGTCAACCTGCTGGGCTACTGCATGGGCGGGACGATGAGCGCGATGTACACCGCCCTCCACGAGGAGAAGGTCCACAATCTCGGCATGATGGCCGCCGGGCTCTGCTTTACCGGGCAGGGTGGCGTCCTCGAACTCTGGGGCGGCGAGGACCACTTCGATCCCGGGACGGTCGCCGAGACGTTCGGCACGGTTCCGGCGGAGTTCTTCGAGGTCGGGTTCGACCTCATGGACCCCGTCCAGAACACGGTCTCGAAGTACGTCCGGCTGTACGACAACGTCGAGGACGACGACTTCGTCGAGAACTTCGCGCGCATGGAGACCTGGCTCGCGGACGGCATCGACATGGCCGGCGCCACATACGAGCAGTTCATCGAGGACATCTACCAGGAGAACAAGCTGTATACGAACGAGCTGTACCTCGGCGATCAGCACGTGGATGTCCGTGGGATCGACGTGCCGGTGCTCCAGATCGTCGCCGAGTACGACCACCTCGTCCCGCCGGAGGCGAGTACGCCGTTCAACGACGTCGTCGCGAGCGACGACACCGAGGTCATGAACGTCTCGGCGGGCCACATCGGCCTGTCGGTGTCCTCGCGGGCCCACGACACGCTCTGGCCCGACGTCTGTGACTGGTTCGCCGAACGGGACGTCCACGGGACGGACCTCGAAGCGATCGACGGGATCGGCCCGGCCTACGCCGGGCGCCTGCGCGAGGCCGGCGTCGCGACGGCGGAAGACCTCGTCGGGGCCGACCCGGCCACCGTCGCCGAGGGGATCGGCGTCTCCGAGGACCGCGTCGCCGGGTGGGTCGAGGACGCACGATCCCTGACGGCCTGACCCGGGAGCCTCCGGCCTCTCGGCGCGTGTCCCACACTATTAATTCACCCCCCCGAGAAGGCCTCGATCATGACGTTTACCGATCGAACGTGTGTCGTGACCGGTGCCTCGCGGGGCATCGGTCGCGGGATCGCCGAGGAACTCGGATCGCAAGGTGCGAACGTGGTCGTGAACTACCACTACTCGACCGACGCCGCGGAGGAGGCTGCCGCGGCCGTCGAGGAGGCGGGCGGCGACGCGATCGCCGTCCAGGCTGACGTGACCGACCGCGACGACGTCGCCACGATGGCCGAGCGGACCCACGAGACGTTCGGGCCGGTCGACGTGCTCGTGAACAACGCCGGCATCACCCAGGACACCAAGTTCGAGTCGATGAGCCGCGACGACTGGGACCGGGTGATCGACGTCAACCTGAGCGGCGCGTTCAACACCACGAAGGCCTTCTTCTCCGACGTCAAGTCCGCCGAGGACGGCCGGCTGATCAACATCTCCAGCGTCATCGGCAAGCAGGGCAACTACGGGCAGGCCAACTACGCCGCCGCCAAGAGCGGCCTCTTCGGCCTCACGCGCTCGCTCGCGCTCGAACTCGCGTCCCACGAGTCCACCGCCAACGTCGTCGCCCCGGGCTACACCAAGACCGACATGATCGAGGGCGTCCGCGAGGACATCAAGGACCGCATCCGCGAGGGCATCCCCCTCGACCGGTTCGCCGAGATCGAGGAGATCGCCTGCGTGGTCCGCTTCCTCGCGAGCGAGGACGCCTCGTACGTCACCGGCGAGGTCATCGACGTCAACGGCGCGATGGACCTGTGACATCCGCCCCCTCACGATAAACGGTGTACGCCCGTCCGATTCCGGTAACGTTTAACGCTCCCTGACCGTAGTACTGGCAACGAATGGTGGCGCAGAATCGACCGTCGAATCCCCGCGGGACGGCGGGATTCGCGGGGTGGCGACGATGACGGACGCGTTCCTGGTTTCGGGCGTCCGGGTCACGCACGATCGCGCGGACGTGGCCGCGATCGAAGCCGCGAGCGTCGCGGACCCGGACGACCGGATCGACGAACTGCTCGAACGTGACGGCGTGACCGAGGCCGCCGTCGTCCAGACCTGCAACCGCGTCGAGGAGTACGTCGCCGCCGACTCGGCGGCGACCGGGCGGGCGGCGCTCTCTACGTTTCCCGACCTGCCCGAGGAGGCGGTCGTCGCGATGGACCACGCCGAGAGCCTGCGTCACCTGCTGCGGGTCGCCGCGGGGCTCGAATCGCAGGTCCTCGGCGAGGACCAGATCTTAGGGCAGGTCCGGGACGCCTACGCCCTCGCCGACGAGCGCGGGGCGCTGGGGGACGTCCTCGAACCCGCGTTCCTGAAGGCGATCCACGTCGGCGAGCGCGCCCGCACCGAGACCGCGATCAACGAGGGGACGGTCTCTTTGGGCTCGGCCGCGATCGACCTCGCCGCCGAACAGCGCGGCCTGGTCGACGCGACCGTCGCCGTGATCGGCGCCGGCGAGATGGCACGGACGGTGGCGAAATCCCTCCCCGACGCGGTGGCGGGGGTGCGCATCCTCAACCGCTCGACCGACCGCGCCGAGCGCCTCGCCGCCGTCGTCGCTCCCCCGGCGATCACCGACGGCCTCGATGCGATCCCGGCGCATCTCGCGGACGCCGACGTCGTCTTCTCCGTGACCGCGAGCGACGAGCCGATCCTCGACGCCGACGCGGTCGCCGGCGCCGGCGAGACGCTGCTCGTCGATCTCGCCCAGCCCAGGGACGTGACCGCGGGCGCCGCCGACCACGAGGGCGTGACGGTCCGCGATCTCGACGGCCTGCGCACCGTCACCGAAACTACCCACGAGGAGCGCAAGGAGGCCGCCCGCGAGGTCGAAGCCATCGTTTCCGAGGAGTTCGACCTCCTCCTGGACCAGTACAAGCGCCAGCGCGCCGACGCCGTCATCTCGGGGATGTACCGGGGCGCCGAGCGCATCAAGGACGCGGAGGTGCGCCGCGCGCTCGATCGCCTGGCGGACCTCGACCCCGAGGAGGAGGAGGTCGTCGAGTCGCTCGCCGATTCCCTGGTCTCCCAGATCCTCTCGGTTCCCACGAAGAGCCTGCGCGACGCCGCCGGCGAGGACGACTGGGAGACGATCACCACCGCGATCGAGCTGTTCGACCCCACCGGCGGCGCCGACACCGAGGCGCTGTTCGAGGCCGGGGGGGAGGATGTCCCCGGGGGCGCACCCGCCGACGCGAGCGAGGATTGATAATGACTCCTCCCGCAATCAGCGGTCCGCCTGTTCGGGAAATCCACGGGCAAAGTACGCCCACACGAACAGGTACCGCGAACCATACTTTGGAATGTGAAATCCATCGGGGGTAATACCCCGCCTTTCGGAGCAGCAAATCGTCTAAACGTGGACCCCGTACAGGAGGACACGCCATGACGAGCCGAACGACCCATCTCGATGTCACGGGGATGTCCTGTGCCAACTGTTCGGCGACGATTCAGGACACGCTCGAATCTCTCGACGGCGTCTCGGAGGTGGGCGCGAACTTCGCCACCGACGAGGGCTCCGTGACCTACGACCCCGATGAGGTATCGCTCCGGGAGATCTACGACGCGATCGAGGAGGCCGGCTACGGCGCTGTCTCGGAGACAGTGACGATCACCGTCTCCGATATGACGTGTGCCAATTGTGCCGAGACCAACGAAACCGCCTTGGAGAACACGCCGGGCGTCATCAGTGCCGAGGTCAACTACGCAACCGACGAAGCGCAGGTCACGTACAATCCTGCGGAGGTGTCCCTCGATGCGCTGTACGACGCCGTCGAGGAGGCTGGATACTCCCCGGTCCGCGAAGACGGTGACGAAACGGGCTCGAGCCAGGACGCCAGGGACGCGGCCCGACAGGCGGAGATCCGGCATCAGTTGCGTCTCACCCTGTTCGGCGCGGCGCTATCGGCACCGTTGTTGTTCTTCCTCGTCGAGAAACACCTGCTCGGTGGTGGAGTTCTCCCCCATAGAGTCTTCGGCGTCACATTCGGGGGGATCGAATTCTTGCTGGCGACGCCTGTCCAACTGGTGCTCGGCAAACAGTTCTACGAGAACTCCTACAAGGCGCTCGTGAAGAACGGCCGCGCCAACATGGACGTCCTGATCGCGCTGGGGTCGTCCACCGCGTACGTCTACTCGGTGGCCGTATTGCTCGAACTGATCGCGGGCGGTCGATACTTCGATACCGCCGCGCTCATCCTCGTGTTCATCACACTCGGGAACTACCTCGAAGCTCGTTCGAAGGGCCAGGCCGGTGAGGCTCTCCGGAAGCTCTTGGAGATGGAGGCCGAGACGGCCACAGTCATCGACGAAGCCGACAATGAAGAGGAGATCCCTCTCGAAGAAGTCGAAGTCGGCGACCGGATGAAGGTCCGCCCCGGCGAGCAAATCCCGACCGACGGAGTCGTCGTAGACGGGCAGTCGGCGGTTGACGAGTCGATGGTCACCGGGGAGTCCGTCCCCGTCGAGAAGAGCGAGGGTGACGAAGTCGTCGGTTCGACCATCAACGAAAACGGCGTGCTCGTCGTGGAGGCGACGAACGTCGGGGAAGACACGGCCCTCCAGCAGATCGTCCAGACCGTCAAGGAAGCCCAATCGCGCCAGCCTGAGATCCAGAACCTCGCCGATCGTATTTCCGCGTACTTCGTGCCGGCGGTTATCGCCAACGCCCTCATCTGGGGCGGCGCCTGGTTCCTGTTCCCCGAAGTCCTGGCGGGCTTCGTTGACTGGCTCCCGCTGTGGGGACAGGTCGCCGGCGGACCTGCCCCGGTAGGTGGCACCGTCTCAGTCTTCGAGTTCGCGGTCATCGTGTTCGCGTCGGCGGTGCTCATCGCCTGTCCCTGTGCGCTCGGACTCGCAACCCCGGCAGCCACGATGGTCGGCACGACGATCGGCGCACAGAACGGCGTCCTGTTCAAGGGCGGTGACGTCCTTGAACGCGCGAAGGACGTCGATACCGTCGTGTTCGACAAGACGGGCACGCTCACGGAAGGCGAGATGGAGCTAACCGACGTCGTCGTCTTCGACGGCGATGGACAGCCGGTGCCGGACGGCGGCGGTACTGTTGCCGATGGCGGACAACTGGCTGCCCGTAACCGTCTCGACGAGAACGACGTGCTACGGGTCGCGGCCACGGCCGAGAGCGGGAGTGAACATCCACTCGCCCGCGCTATCGTAGAGGGGGCGAAAGAGCGTGGAATCGAAGTAACTGATCCCGACGACTTCGAGAACGTTCCAGGGCACGGCATTAGAGCGACCGTCGATGATCGCGAGGTATTGATCGGCAATCGGAAACTCCTGGAAGACAACGGAATCGACCCCTCGCCTGCCAAAGAGACAATGGAGCGCCTCGAAAACGAGGGGAAGACTGCGATGCTGGTCGCCTACGAGGGCGAACTCGTCGGCGTGGTCGCTGACGCCGACACGATCAAAGAGAGTGCGAAGGTCGCGGTGAGCCAGCTGCAGGAGCGCGGTATCGACGTGATGATGATCACCGGCGACAACGAGCGGACTGCACGCGCCGTCGCCGACCAGGTCGGGATCGATCCCGAGAACGTCCGCGCGGAGGTTCTCCCCGATGACAAATCCGACGCCGTGGAGTCCATCCAGGACGAGGGGCGGAAGGCGATGATGGTCGGCGACGGTGTCAACGACGCCCCTGCGCTCGCGGTCGCACACGTCGGGACTGCCATCGGGTCGGGTACCGACGTCGCCATTGAGGCTGCGGACATCACGCTCATGCGTGACGATCCTGTGGACGTGGTGAAGGCGATCCGCATCTCGGACGCGACCCTCCAGAAGATCAAGCAGAACCTCGTCTGGGCTCTCGGCTACAATACGTCGATGATCCCGCTTGCGTCACTCGGTCTCCTGCAGCCCGTCCTGGCTGCCGCAGCAATGGCATTCTCCAGCGTGTCGGTGCTGTCGAACAGCCTGCTGTTCCGCCGGTACACACCCGATCACGACTACGAGTTGCTCGGTCCCCTCCGCTGACGCTACTCCCAGACCGACGTCAGACAGTTCCCGGCAAACAGTTCGGAGGCGCGAATCCTCGGATGTGATCAAGCGAGTGATACGGTCGTGAAACTTCCCCGTCGAATGATAATGACCGTTGTAGTCTCTTACCGGTGAGCGCCGCCAACGGGGGTGGCGCTCACCGGTAAACAGTTACAACGGTCATTATGAGAGGGCACCCGTTCGACGAGTAGCTGGCGATTACTAATTTCGGTGCGATGTCTCGGATCGATCATGTCCGGATTCGTCTCGCCCTTGGTCAGTAGCCGACTCAGTGACGACCCCGAGTGAAACGCCGGTCAGGCGAGGTGTGAAGGCGATCGTCTCCTCCCTGGATCGGGTGCTACTGATCAAGGAACGGCACACGAACGGCGACGAGTTCTGGACGCTCCCCGGTGGTGGCGTTCGACCCCGGGAATCGCTCGTCGACGGGATCCGACGCGAACTCACCGAGGAAATCGATTGCGATTCAATCGTCGGAGGAGCGTTCAGTCATGGGAGGATGTCAGGCGAACTCCGGCATCACGCCGTCGACGAACCGCTCGACGGATTCCCGGTCGTTCTTCACGGGCATGATCCCGAGGGTGTCGACGCCCAGGTCGCGGTACTCCGCGACCAGTTCGGCGACCTCGCTTTCGGTCCCGACCAGCCCCCGGAACTCCTCTCTCGGTGCCGGCCCGCTCTCGCTTTCGGCCAGCAGGTCCTCGTAGTCCTCGTGGGCCGCCTCCGTCGAATCGCGGATGAGGGTCGAGAGGGTGACGGTTTTCTCGATATCGCCGTACTCGCGGTCGAAGTCCGCGCAGTGGTTCTCGAGGACGTCGAGCTTGTGTTCGTAGGTGTCGGGATCGCTCCCGGGGACGTTCCAGGCGTCGGCGTGCTCGGCGGTCGCCCGGAGGGTGAGCTGTTCGCCGCCGCCGCCGATCATCACGGGGATCGAGTCGGGCTTGGGATCGAGGTACAGGCCGTCGAGGTCGTAGTACTGCCCGGAGTACTCCACCGGCGAGGGCCGGGTCCAGGCCGCCCGGCAGAGTTCGATGGCATCGCGCATCTCGCTGATCCGCGTCGATGGGTCGGGGTACTCGATCCCGGTCGCCTCGTACTCCGCCTCGTACCACCCGGCGCCGATGGCGAGGACGGCCCGCCCCGCAGAGAGGGTGTCGAGCGAGGCGACGGTCTTCGCCAGCATGGCGGGGTTGCGGTAGTGGACGCAGGTCACCAGCGCCGAGAGGTCCATCGCGTCGGTCTCGCGGGCCAGGGCCGACAGGCCGGCGTAACACTCCACGAACGGCTCGTCGTGGTGGCCGATGCCGGCGAGCTGCCAGAAGTGGTCCATCAGCGAGAACCAGGTGAAGCCGGCCGTCTCGACGAACCGCGCGCGCTCGGCCATCGACTCGACCAGGGGATCGTCGCCCTCGTAGGCGAACGAGGCGTTGTGGTAGCCGAAGTCCATGCCGGGAGCCTGTGGCCCGGAGAGTAAATAGGGTCGCTTCACGAAAAGCGGGTCCGACGAATCCGGAGCGAACGGTTCTTGGGCGCCGACAGGCGAGCACGTTCATGCGCGTGTCCAGCACGGAGGACGCACCGACGCTGAGCCGCGGCGACGGCCTCGACTCGACGATCCTGCACGGGACTCACGAGAATCCCGATACTGACCTCACCGTCACGTGGGTGGAGGTCGATCCGGGAGCCGAGCAGGTGATCCACGACCACGATCCCGAACAGGTGTACGTCGTAATCGCGGGCGAGGGAGCGATGACCGTCGGCGAGGAACGCAGGGCGGTCGCGGCGGGCGACCTGATCCACGTCCCGGCGAACACCGAACACGGCATCGAGAACACCGGCGACGGGGTCCTGGAGTACGTCTCCGCGGCGACGCCCGCGTTCCCGGCGTCGGAGGTCGAGGCGTTCTACGACGCCTGACCGTCGCCGGTCCCGGCCGCCGAGCGTGCGACACTTGGCCCCCCGGCCACAAACCCGACCGATGGTGGACGTTCGCGTCGTCACGACCGAGGAGGCGTACGAGGACGCCCTCGCGGTGCGCTACCGGGTGTTCGTCGACGAGCAGGGCGTCGACCCCGATCTGGAGGTCGACGACCACGAGGAGGGGGCCACCCACTTCGTCGCCTACGAGGACGGCCAACCGGTCGGCGTCGCGCGCCTGCGGGCGTACGATCCCGGCGAGTACGAGGGCCCGGCGTCGGTCGAGTACGAGAAGCCGGTCGCGAAGGTCGAGCGCATGGCGGTCCTGCGAGCGCACCGCAAACAGGGCATCGGGCGGGCGATCCTGGAATCCGTCGAGGAGCGCGCCCGCGAACGCGGGTTCGATCGGGCGCGCCTGCACGCCCAGATACGATCGTCGGGGTTCTACGAGACGCTGGGCTACGAGCGCGTCGGCGAGGCGTTCGAGGAGGCCGGCATCCCCCACGTCGCGATGGAGAAGGCGCTGTGATTCCGGAACACGGAAAGCCGGGCGAACGGAGACACGAATAATGGACGTCCTCGCGCGGTACGAGCCGCTCCTCGACGACTACGACGCCTTCCGCGAGGCCTGCGAGCGCCCGCTCCCCCACCTCGTCCGGGTCAACACGCTGAAGACGACCGTCGAGCGGGCGATCAAGGCCCTGCACGAGGAGGGCGTCGCCGTCGAGGGGCGGGGCTGGCGCGAGGACCTGCTGGAACTCGATACGGACACGCCGGGCAACACCTGGCCGTACTTCCTCGGCTGGCTCCACGGCCAGGAGGCCGTGTCGGCGATCCCGCCCTACGTTCTCGATCCCGATCCCGTCGACCGCGTCCTCGACGTCTGCGCCGCCCCGGGGAGCAAGACGGGCCAACTGGCCGCGGCGATGGACGATCGGGGACGGATCCTCGCCAACGACGCCAACCTCGGCCGGCTTGCGCCCCTCCGGTCGAACATGGAGCGCCTGGGCGTGACGAACGTCGCCGTCACGAACCGGGACGCCCGGCACCTCTCGCTTTCGGACTGGGACGTCGACGCCGTCGACGCCGCGCTCGTGGACGCGCCCTGCTCGGGCGAGGGGACGGTCAGGAAGAATCCCGCCGCCCTGGAGGACTGGTCGGAGTCGTTCGTCGCGGACGTCTCGACGCTCCAGCGCGACATCCTGAAACGCGCGATCCGGCTCACGGAACCCGGGGGGACCGTCGTGTACGCCACCTGCACGTTCGCGCCCGAGGAGAACGAGGCGGTGCTGGACGCGGTGCTCGACACCGAAGACTGCGAGATCCGGGGCTTCGAGGTTCCCCTCGCGACCGATCCGGGCGTCACCGGCTGGCGGGACGCCTCCTACGACCCGAGCGTCCGGAAGGCGAAGCGAATCTGGCCCCACCGGTCGGACACGGGCGGGTTCTTCTGTGCGAAACTGGAGGTGGGCGGATGAGCGACGGTGGCGGCTCCGGTCGGGACAACGCCCCGGGAGACAACGACGGCGACCGCTTCGCCCGCCTGCCGGCGACCGACGCCGAGCGCGAGGACCCGGGACGTGCGACCCGCGAGGAGATCATCGAGTGGTGGCGTGATCGCTTCGGGATCGACGCCGAAACCTTCGCCGACCACACCTTCTGGGAGAAGGGCGCGGGCAAGATCTGGGTGCTTGCCGGTGACGCTCCGGACGGCCTCCGGATCGAGGCGCTGGGGATGCGGGTCATGCACACCCGCCAGGAGTTCTGGAAGCCGACGACGAACGCCGTCCAGCGGTTCGGCCGGGACGCCTCGACGGGGACGATCGAGCTCGGCCCGGATCGGGCGAGGCGCTTCGTCGCCGGCGAGGACCAGGAGATCCCGTGGGACGGCGACTGGGGGTACGTCGTCGCGACCCGGGCGGTCGCGGGCGGGGACGAACCCCTCGGCGTCGGGCTGTACACCCACGGCGAACTGAAATCGATGGTGTCGAAGGGCCGTCGTCGCGACCTGCGGTGAGCCCGGGCGACCGACGCGGGAGTCCGACACATAACTACCGGGAGCGTCCGGAGCGTGGCTACCGGGAAAGTCCGACACCCGACCCTGCGAGCGTCCGACGCGCGGCGTCGGCTCGCAGTCCTTTTTTAACCCGTGGGGAGCTATATCGGTTCGATGACTGACATTCGCGAGGCGGTCGAGCACATCACCGCGGACATCGACGCAGTCGCGGTGTTTTCGCCCTCCGCGTCGGAGTACGAGCGCTACGCCGACGTGGACAACCGGGTCGACGTGCTCGTGATCGCACAGGAAAACGCCGTCAGCGCCGACCAGTTCATCGAGCTCCCGCTGGACTTCGAGGACGTCCGGGACGGCATCCGTTTCGGCGTCGAGGGCGCGATGGACAGGGGGTATCTCGACGACGGGGACACGATCGCCTGTGTCGTCTCGATGTTTTCGGCCGACCTGGACTCGGTGACCAGGCTGCGGGTCTCCGAGTCGATCCGGACCGGGGTGTACGACCTCTTCGTGGACTCCCGCGCGGAGGCGGACGTGATCCGGGACGTGCTGGAGCTCGTGATCGAGCTCGGGAAGAAAGGCCAGAAGGGCGAACCCGTCGGCGCCCTGTTCGTCGTCGGCGACGCCGGCAAGGTGATGAACAAGTCCCGCCCCCTGTCGTACAACCCCTTCGAGAAGTCCCACGTCCACGTCGGCGACTCGATCGTGAACGTGATGCTCAAGGAGTTCTCCCGGCTCGACGGCGCCTTCGTCATCTCGGATGCGGGCAAGATCGTCTCCGCGTACCGCTACCTCGAACCCTCCGCGGAGGGCATCGACATCCCGAAGGGACTCGGGACCAGGCACATGGCGGCGGCGGCGATCACCCGGGACACCAACTCCGTGGCGGTCGTCCTCTCGGAGTCCGACGGACTGGTCCGGGCGTTCAAGGGCGGCGAACTGGTGCTCGAACTCGACCCGGAGGCGTACTGATGTACGGGGCCGTTCGATCCGGGGACCCCGTCCCAACCTCCCCGCTGCAGGTAGGACTCGACGACGTCACGATCAGGGACGTCATGGCGACCCTGGAGGACCCGCTCGTCCTCGGCGCGCTCGTCGTCGTCGCGGGGCTCTTCCTCGGCCTGTTCGTCGGCCGGCTGGTCCGCCGGCTCCTCCGGCGCGCCGGCGTCCCCGAAACCGTCGAGGGGACCTCCTTCGAGCGGACGGTCCAGGGGTTTGGCACCTCGACCGTCTCGCTGGTCTCGGTGTTCAGCATGGCGCTCGTGATCGGGGCGTCGATCCTGGTCGCGCTCGCCATCGCCGACGTCCGGTACACGGCGGCGTTCTGGCGCGGCGTCGTCATCGTGTTCGTCCCCCGGTTGCTCGTCGCGATCTTCGTGCTGGCCGTCGGGACCGTCGCGGGCGACAAGGTCGAACTCGTGGTCTCCGACCGCCTCAAGGGCGTCAAACTCCCCGAGATCACGCTGCTGCCGACGTTCGCGAAGTACAGCATCTTCTACATCGCGGCGCTGATCGCGCTGGGCCAGGTCGGCGTCGCCACGAGCGCCCTGCTCGTCTTGCTGTCGGCGTACCTCTTCGGCGTCGTGTTCGTCGGCGGCCTCGCGTTCAAGGACCTGCTCACCTCCGGTGCCGCCGGGGTGTACCTGCTTCTCAGCCAGCCGTACTCCATCGGCGACGAGGTGGCCATCGACGACCAGGAGGGGATCGTCCAGGAACTCACCGTGTTCGTCACCCGGATCGAGAGCGACGACGCGGAGTACATCGTCCCCAACCGCCGGGTGCTCGAAACCGGAGTCGTCCGGAAGCGCCGGTAGTCGGAAACCGGGGAACGCTGTCAGTCGGAAACTGGCTCGGCGGGCACGCCAGCCACCGTCGTTCCCGGGGGAACGTCCTCGACAACC
>Ga0207719_100300_pt1 | contig 35508 bp, 45 predicted proteins | sample A23P1SouthBayCA_2_FD_187279 | JGI IMG/M metagenome (GOLD analysis project Ga0207719, IMG submission 187279) | Aerobic enrichment media microbial communities from Eden Landing Ponds, California, USA - A23 P3 (3) (SPAdes) | ecosystem: Environmental > Aquatic > Marine > Unclassified | place... | reverse complement strand
AGCGCCCACGACCGCGTCACTCGACGCCGACTTCCTTGATCGTCGGGGCGCGCTCCTTCAGGAGCACGCGGTGCCCGCAGAACGGACACCGGACCCCACCGTATTCGTCGAGTTCGACGTCGCGCTTACAGCGGGAACACTTGTAGCTCATTCGTCGTCTTCGGACGACAGGGCCGCGCGGATCGACCGGCTGACCTGCCGACCGCCGGGGGTCTCGGGGCGGTAGGCGCCGCCGGTGAACTTCTCGCCCGTCTCCTCGTTGACCCAGATGCCGGTGCCCTCGCGAGTGACGTCGTCGCCGTCGACGGTCGCCTCCTCCATCCCGGCCTCGATCTCCTTGACGCGGCGGCGGGCGATCCGGCCGTATCGTGCGCCGAATCTGCCGGCGCTTCCCGTCGTGCGTGCCTTCTGTTCGGCCATAGTACTGCGGATTACTGCGGGCGCGCGGATAAAGCCTACGAGTCGCCCTCGCGAGCGGCGGACCGACCCGTGTCGCCGGCGCGGGAACGTGACGATCGGCGCCGGCGGGTGGCGTCGTCAGGCCGACTGTAACTCGGCCTCGACGAGCGCCTGGTTCAGGTCCTCGCGGACGCGTTCGCCGGTCTCCCGGTCCATCGCGGTCGTCACCACGCGGTTCTCCTGGACGCTCGATCCCGAGCGAAGCAGGAGCCGGACGTTGCCGTTGTCGCCGGCGCGGGTCACCTTCGCCCGGAGGCCGGTCCGGGAGCCGCTACCGCCGGCGTCGATCGGGCCGGGAACGATCTTCTTGACGTGTGGGTGCTCGGCGATCACGCCGATCGCCCGCCGGCCGCGCCGCCCGCCGATCAGCGTCGAGTGACTCCCGCCGATTTTCTCCCGGGGGGGCGTCTCGACGACCTCCAGCGAGCGCTCCCCGCGGCCGGAAAGCGCCGACTCGACGGGGTCCTCGCCGTCGACGCGGTAGAAGGGGTAATGGACCTGTGCCCGGGTCTCCCGGAGCGTGTCGCGGTCGCCCGCCGCGAACACCGTCTCCGGGCGCTTGCGGCGGATCTCGTCGGCGACCCGCCCCGCGAAGTTGCGCAACTGGACCGGCCGCTCCTCCTCGCCGCCCTCCGCGACGGTCGTCACGGCGAACTCGCCGACGACGCGGTCGCCGTCGAGCATCGTCAGCGTCGCCCGTTCGGTGCCGAACTCGACGACGACCGCGTCGCAGTTCTCGGTGCGACAGACCAGACAGTAGTCTCCCGGCCGCTCAAGCGGACTGCCACACCGTCCGCACTCCATGTCGGCACCTACGGCCCTTGACCGTCAAACGTCCGTCGGTTCGCCCTGCGGGCGCCGGGGGTCCGAGTTGCCCGCCGCCGCTCGGTCCCGCGGACGCCGCCGGCCCGCGCTCAGTTCCACGGCGGCTCACAGGTCCCGCGGATCGGTCTTGAGATACTCCCGGAGGACCGTCGTCGCGTACGCGCCGTGGGGGAGCGCGAACGCGAACCGGCGGTCGCCGGCGGACGCGTCACTCTCGGTCGCCGGCCGGTCGACGCGGAGCGCCGTCCGGAGCTGGATCGCCCGCCGCGTCCCCCGCGACGCGAAGTTGTCCGGCAGATCGAAGTCCGCCGGCGCCAGGTCGAGGTCGTCGAGCACCGCCCGCTCAATCTCGCCGGGAACGCCGCCAGCGAGGTCGGTGTCGGTGCCGACGAGCGGGGCGGTGACGAACGCGCGGCCGCGGGCGCAGTGGCGGCCGATCACGTCGACCCGGTCCGCGGTGACGCGCTGGGTCCGGTCCGTGTCCGGCGTGGGGAGCCCCTGGGGGGCGTCGTCGTCCGCGAACGCGACCACGTCGCCCTCGACCGGCCGGTCGAAGGGGAGCCCGCGGGCCAGCCGTTCCGACAGCATCAGGTTGAACGCGTAGGACTGTGCGGCGTTGACGAACAGCCGCTGGAGGTTCGACGGCACCGCCTCCAGCGCGTATCGCCAATCCTCGGGGGGCGCGTCGGCGTCGGCTCCCCGCTCGTCGAGGCGGTGGAGCATCGACCGCTCGTAGCCCAGCGCGCCGGGGAACCGCTCGATTGCGGCCGCCCAGTCCGGGCGCTCGCTCCCGGCCTGCTCGTCGACGAACGCCCTCGCCGCCTGCGTGTCGGTCGGTTCGGTCTCGGCGGGCGCGCCGACGTACGCGAGCACCGCCCCGCGCCAGTCGCCGCGGGCGACCGCGAGGCCGACCTCGTGGGTCACGGGTCGCCGCGAGCCGAAGCGCTGGTGGCCGAAGAAGTTGGGCACGGCCACGGTCCGCCACTCTCCCCGGTCCCAGGCCGTCCCGTCGCTCGTGTCGGTCGGGCTGTCGTTCCCGTCCGCCGCGTCGTCGCTCTCGTCCGTCGCGCCGTCGCTCTCGCCCGTCGCGTCGTCGCCGCGTCCGTCTCCCGCCTCGGCGAGCAGTTCCAGCAGCCCCTCGGGGGGATCGACCGCCGGCACGTCGCCGGCGAAGTCGGCCAGCGCGTCGGTGACGGCGTCGGTCACGTCCGGCCGCTCGGCGTCGCGCACCCGGATCGCGAAGGCGTTGCCGGCGAGGTCGCCGAAGGTAAGCGATCGCCCGATGCGGCCGACCGGCTCGATGTCGGCGTCGCGGATCGACGGCAGGTCGCCGGCGTCGACCCCGCGGAGCGAAAAGAGCTGGGTCGTGACGGCGTGTTTGTCCTTCGTGCCCGCCCACGAGATCCGCTCGCGGCTGATCCCCAGCCGGTCCGAGAGGCGGCCGGCGAAGTCGTTGGTGTCCCAGCCCCGCAGCGTCACCCGGACGAGCAGGTGGGCGAAGTCCCCCTGGTCGGCGTCGACGGGGGCCGGATCGAGGCCGACTGCCTCCAGTTCCCGCACGCGGAACTCCTCCGGGGCGTCCCGGAGCCGACCGCCCGTGCCCTCGACGTCGCTGACGTAGCGGGTCACGCCGACGGCCCGCTCGATGGGGTGGGCCTCGCGGCCGGGAGCCTCCGCCTCGTCGCTGGGAGCGTCCGCCTCATCGCCAGGGGTGTCGGCCATCAGTACAGCGAGAGGTCGCCGGTCACGCCGTCGACCTCCTCGTCCGGCCCGGGGCCGACCGCGAGCGCGGTGACCGTCCCCGGGTCGAGCTGGGTGTGGCCCGCGTCGCGGACGACCGCGTGGGGGAGCCCCCGGCGCTCGGCCTCGTCGGCCAGCCGGAACAGCGCCGCCTCCCCGTCGGCCTTCAGGACGACCTTCTTCTGTCCCGACCCCTTCCACTCGGTGCGCGTCGTCCGGTCCGTGTCCTCGTAGGCCGACAGCGAGGCGTGGGCGACCTGGGCCGCGAGCTTTCCCTGTCCCATCCCGAGGTCCGCGCGGGCGACGATGGCCTGTTTCATGGGTGGAGGTGGTGGCGGCGACGGTAAATCGGTGCCGGACCGCTCCGGCGGCGTCGCCACGGATCCTCACGGCTTCGCCGTCGACCGCGACGACCGCACCATTTTTGCTCCCCGAAGCCGCCGGTCACACCAATGATCCTCTCGGACGCCGACATCCTCGACCGGCTCGAAGCGGGGGACCTCGTGGTCGAGCCGATCGACGACCTCGACCTGCAGGTCCAGCCGGCCAGCCTCGATTTGCGCCTGGGCACGGAGTTTCTGGAGTTCCAGCGGACGAACATCTCCTGTATCCACCCGAACCGCGAGGAGGAGGTCAGCAAGTACGTCACCGAAACCACCGTCCCCGAGGGCGAGGAGTTCATCCTCCATCCGGGAGACTTCGTGCTCGGCACCACGAAAGAGCGCGTCGAGATTCCCCCCGACCTGCTGGCGAGCGTCGAGGGCCGCTCCTCGCTGGGGCGGCTCGCGGTCGTGATCCACGCCACGGCCGGCATCGTCGACCCCGGCTACCACGGCCAGATCACGCTGGAACTGTCGAATCTGGGCACCGCTCCGGTGGCGCTCACGCCGGGGATGCGCGTCTCGCAGCTCATCTTCACCGAACTCACGCGCGCGTCGACCCGTCCCTACGGCGCCGAGCGCGGGTCGAAGTACCAGGACCAGGCCGGGCCACAGGCCTCCCGCATCGGGGCCGACCCCGAGTTCGACAAATGAGGGTGACCGGACGATGAGAGCCGTCGAGGAGGTGACCGACCGATGAAGTTCGTCGAGGAGGTGGTCGTGGAGTCGTTCCTGCCGACCGTCCGGTCGATGCTCGCCGAGGACCTGCGGGACCGCGGGCTCACCCAGCACGAGGTCGCCGACGCCCTCGGCATCAGCCAGTCGGCGGTGTCCAAGTACGCCCACGGCGAGGTGTCGCGCCACCCCGACATCGTCGCCGACGAGCGGGTCCAGGCGCTGGTCGCCGAGGTCGGCGAGGGGCTCGCAACCGGCGACATGACGCCGGTCCAGGCGGTGCTGGAGACGGAGGTACTGATCCGCCGACTGGAGGAGGGCGACGTGCTGGCGCGGCTCCACGAGGAGGCGATGCCGGCGCTCGCGGAGTTCGACGGGACGCTCTCGGTGCACGACCCGGACAGCCGCCTGCGGTCGGCCGAGCAGGTCCGCTCGTCGGTCCGCCGGGGGCTCCGGACGCTCACGAACGCCTCGGGCTTCGCCGGCCTGATCCCGAACGTCGGCTCGAACCTCGTCGAGTGTCTCCCGGACGCCGCGAGCATCGAGGACGTCGCCGGCGTGCCGGGCCGCATCTTCGACGTCAAGGGCCGGGCGACGGTCCCCGGCGATCCGGAGTTCGGCGTCTCGGAACACGTCGCCTCGGTGGTACTGGCGGTTCGATCCGCCGGCGTCGACGCCCGTGCGGCCGTCAACGTTCGCTACGACGAGGCCTTGCTGGACCGCCTGCGGGCGGCGGGCTACGACGTCGTCGAGTACGACCCGGACAGCGAGGAGGACGACCTGGAGGCGGCGATCGGGACAGCGCTAGCCGACCGCGACGTCGACCTGCCCTTCGTCCTCTCGCAGTCCGGCGGCTACGGCATCGAGCCGATCACGTACGTGCTCGCGCCCGACGCCCCGACCGCCGCGGGCGTGGTGCGGGACCTGCTGTGACCGCCCGATCCCGCCTCGACCGCGGGCGCGCCGACGCCGGCGCAGAGGCGGGGGGCCCAGTTGCGGACGGCGGCGTCGCGGCCACGCAGTCGTTTTACTCGCGCTGGGCCGACCTGTACGACGCGATAGCGACCGGAACGCCCGGAATCGGGCGGCTCCGCGAGCGCGCGGTCGCGGCGCTGGGGCCGGGTCGGGGCGACGTCGTCGTCGACGTGGGCTGTGGCACGGGTGCGACCCTGCCGTACCTCCGCGAGCGTGTCGGATCCGGAGGCACTGTCGTCGGCGTCGACTTCACACCCGGAATGGTTGAGCGGGCGCGCGGTCGGGTGCGCGCCGCAGGCTGGGAGAACGTCCACGTCGTGCGCGGCGACGCGACCAGCCTCCCGGTCGACCGGGCCGACGCCGTCTTCGCCTCCTTCGTCTCGGGGATGCTCGCGGCCCCCGCTCGCGTCGTTTCGGACTGGGCCGATCTGGTCGGGCCCGGCGGCCGCCTCGGCCTGTTCGACCTGGCGCGGAGCACCCGCGTCGCGGGGGCGCCGCTGAATCTGCTGTTCCGGGGGCTCGTCCGCGCCTCGTCGCCGCCGGGGACCGGCCAGCGACACGGTGAGTCGCCGACGCGCGTGCTCGACCGGCGGGTCGCCGCGGCCCACCGCGCGCTGTTCGAGCGGTGTTCGGGGGTCGCACACGGGCGGGCGGCGCTGGGGTTCGTCCGGATCAGCGCCGGGACGGTCGACTGACCGATCGACAGGGGCGGGTCGGCCGACCGAAGGGATGCCCGTCGATCAGTCGTCGCCGACCGCGGGCGGGGCGACGTCGACGGGGGCCGAGTCGCGCTCCAGTTCGTCGAGGATCTCCTGGGCCGCGCGCTTGCCGGAGACGAGCATGGCGCCGAAGGTCGGCCCCATCCGCGGCAGGCCGTGGGTGGAGGCGACGGCCATGCCCGAGATGGCGAGGCCGGGGTGGACGACGCCGGTGTGTTCCACGACTTGGTCCTCGGACTCGGCGACCCACATCGAGTCGTGGCCGGGCGAGTCGTGGCCGGGGGCGCCGTACTCGCCGTCGGCCGTCCCGTCCATCCCCTGGCTGTGTTCGGCGGCATGATCGAGGCCGGGGGCGTCGAAGGCGCCGCGCTCGCGGAGTTTCGAGACGACCATCGCCTCGTGGCCGGTCGCGTCCAGCACCACGTCGCTCTCGACGGCCACGGGGTCGACGCAGGTGAGTTCGCGGGGCAGCGAGTGGACCGGCGTCCAGTTCATCACGACGCCGCCGACGCGGTGGTCCTCGCGGACGACCACGTCGGTGAACTCCGTCATGTTCTGGACCTTGACGCCGGCATCACAGGCCGCCTTGATCAGCCCGGAGCAGGCGTGGGGGCCGTTTGCCACGTACAGCCCCTCGGCCTCGTCGCTCTCCTCGTAGTCGACGCCGAGTTCCTCCAGGATCCCCTGGGCCGGGTCGCGGACGGTCACCTTGTTCATCAGGAAGCCGCCGAGCCAGAACCCGCCGCCGAGGTAGTTGTTCTTCTCCAGCAGCATCGTCTTGACCCCGCGCTCGGCGAGTTCCTTGGCCGCCACCAGTCCCGAGGGGCCGCCCCCGACGACGATGACGTCGCTCTCGGTGAACTCCAGGAACTCGTCGCTCCACTCCTTTCCGATCGCACGGGTGACTGCCGCCTCGTTCGCGTCTGCGAAGCCGGTGAACTCCGACATACCACCTAGTGATATTTCTCAGTGATAAAACGGTTCCGCTCCCGGGTCGTCCGTCGGGTGTCGCTGTCCGGTGGCCGCGAGCGTCGCTGTAAGGAGCGACGCGTCGCCGGAACGACGGCGACGGTCGCGGCGACCGGCCAACCCTTTTGCGTCGCCGAGACCAACGAGCGGGTATGCTATCACCAGCGACAGCGGAGGGGACCCGGCGATGAACATGCTCGTCGACGGCGAGTGGCGGACCGACGTGACCGAATACACCAACGAGGACGGCGAGTTCGACCGCCCGGAGACCGACTTCCGGGACTGGATCGGTGGCGAGGGCGTCCGCGAGGGCGAGGACCCCAACCCGGACGCCGAGTTCCCGGTGGAGGCCGGCCGGTATCACCTCTACATCTGCCGGGCCTGCCCGTGGGCCCACCGGACGGCGATGACCCGGGCGCTGAAGGACCTCGACGATGTCGTCTCGCTCTCGCTCACGCAGCCCGAACGCTACGACGACGGCTGGGAGTTCTCCGAGGAGTACCCCGATCCGCTGTACGGCGCCGACTACCTCCGGGAGGTCTATACCCGCGCCGACCCCGAGTACACCGGGAAGGTGTCGGTTCCCGTCCTCTGGGACAAACAGGAGGAAACGATCGTCAACAACGAGTCCCGCGAGATCATGCGGATGCTGAACGTCGCCTTCGACGACGTGGCCGCCCGCGACGTCGACCTCTGGCCCGAGGGCTACCGCGAGGAGGTCGAGGACCGCATCGACGACATCTACGACGACATCAACAACGGCGTCTACCGCGCCGGGTTCGCGGGCACCCAGTCGGCCTACGAGGCGGCGATCGAGGACCTCTTTGCCGCCCTCGACCGCTACGAGGACCTGCTTGACGACCGGCGCTACGTCGCCGGCGACGTGCTCACCGAGGCCGACGTGGCGATGTTCGCCACGCTCGTTCGCTTCGATCACGTCTACCACACCCACTTCAAGTGCAACCGGAAGGCGATCCACGAGTACCCGAACCTCTGGAACTACACGAAGGAACTGTACCAGCTTCCGGGGATGGCGCGGACGGTGAACATGGACCACATCACCCGCCACTACTACGGCAGCCACGCCGACATCAACCCCAAGCGGATCGTCGCGGTCGGCCCCGACCTCGACTTCGAGGCGCCCCACGACCGGGACCGCCTCGACGGCGGTCCGCCCGCGGACCTGCTTGACGCCGCGCCCGCCGACGACTGACGCCGCTGTCACGGCGCTTCCCTTCTCACCTCAGTCCCCGACGCGTTCATTCCGCTGGCCGCGTTAGGGACCCCGTGGCCCGGAGCCACCTCGCGGCGCTCTCGCCGCCGCCCCGCGCCGTCGACTGGGGGATTTTCGTGCTCGTCCTTGCCGAGACGGCGACGGGCGTGCTGAGCCTCGGCGCCGGCGCGCCAGCCCAGTGGCCGCTGTTCGCGCTCCACTCGATCCTCGGCCTCTCGCTCGTCGGCCTGCTCGTCCTGAAGTTCCGCCGGGTGTGGCCCCGGGTCGCAAACGGGGCACGCTGGGACCGCGCCACCCCCGTTTCCGTCCTGCTCGCGGCCGTCGCCGTCGCTGCACTCGCGACCGGCGTCGCCTGGGCGTTCGGGGCCGACGTCCGCGTCTGGTTCTGGACGCTCATGAACGTCCACGTCGGCCTCGGTCTCGTCCTGCTCCCGCTCGTCCTCTGGCACCTCCGGGCGCGGTTCCGCCCGCCGCGCCGCGTCGACCTCCAGGGGCGGCGGACTGCGCTCCAGTTTACGGGGTTGTTCGTCGGCGGCGCGCTGGTCTGGCGGCTCCAGTCGGCCCTCGACGCCCTGCTCGGCGCCGCGGGCGTCGACCGCCGATTCACCGGCTCGCGCCCCGTCGGCGACCTGGCGGGGCGGGACGCCGAGACCGTCGGCGGCGACTTCCCGGTCACCTCCTGGGTCGCGGACGACCCCGCCCCCGTCGACCGCGGGGCGTGGCGGCTCCGGGTCTCGGGCCAGGTCGACGATGCGCTTGCTCTCGATTACGCGACGCTCTCCGGCGGAGTCGACGCCGCCCCCGGTTCCGCTCGGACTGCCGCCGCACTCACCCGCGCCGATCGGCGCGCCCTGCTCGACTGCACCAGCGGCTGGTACACGATCCAGGATTGGGCCGGCGTGCGCCTCGGCGACGTGCTGGACGCGGCGGGCGCCGACAGCGACGCGCGGTTCGTCCGCGTGTGGTCGGTCACGGGCTACCGCTGGTCGTTCCCGATCGAGGAGGCCCGCGAGTACCTGCTGGCGACCCACGTCGACGGCGAGGCGCTGTCGCATGGGCACGGCGCCCCCCTCCGCCTGGTGGCGCCCGACCGCCGGGGGTTCCAGTGGGTGAAGTGGGTGACCGCGGTCGAGGTCCGGCGCCGGGGCGACCCCGGTCAGTACGTCGCGACGCTCGTGAGCGGCCTCGACGGGGATCGGGAGTCACTCGACGGCGACGACGACTGACCGACCCCCGTCGTCGGCGATCGGTTTTTGTCGACCCGGGACCCACGTTCGGCCATGTCGTACTACCTGAGCGAGACGGTCGACGCGGAGTTCGACGAAACCGTCGAGGTCGTCCGCGAGTTGCTCGCCGACGAGGGGTTCGGCGTCCTCTGCGAGATCGACGTGCAGGCGACCCTGCAGGAAAAGCTCGGCATCGAGGAGTTCCGCGACTACCTGATTCTGGGCGCCTGCAACCCGCCGCTGGCCCACCAGGCGATGCAGGCGGAGGTGCCCCTGGGCACGTTGCTGCCGTGTAACGTGGTCGTCTACGCCGGCGACGACGGCCGGACGGTCGTCGCCGCGGTCGATCCCGAAACCCTGCTCTCGGTCGTCGACGGCGGCGAGGACCTGGACGAGGTGGCCGCGGACGTCCGCGAGCGCTTCGGGCGGATCCTCGCGGACCTGACCGCCGCGACCGCGGCCTGAAACGGCTGCGGTCCGCCGACCGGAGTAGCTGGCTGCGACGCTCCGTCGCAGGCAGTAGGTTCGGAAACTCCCGATGTCAGTTTTATGTAGACTGCGGCCGACGCGCTCCGTGAGATGGACGACGCGATCCGCGGCTCGCTGCTGTCGATCGTGGCCATGCTGTTGCTCCTCCTCTCGCAGGTGCTCGCCCCCGATCCGGTGCTCACGGTCGACGGCGTCGAGGTGCTCTCGCTTGCGGCGATCGCCGTCATCGCAGCGGCGACGTACCGGATCTGGCGTCGGGTCGACGACTGACCCGGGTCGGGTGTCGAGGGCTGCCCCGAGCCGGTGGTCGACGGGCTTACGTGACGGGGTTGTAGTCGTCGTCGCGGCCGACGCCCTCCCGGATCGCCGCCTCGGCGGCCGCCAGCGCCCGGTCGGCGTCGAACTCGGCGACGATTCCTTCGAGGTCCTCGCGGCTCGCCCCCTGGAGCTCCCGGGCGTGACGCGTCACGTTCGGTACCGCCCGGAGGATGTTGTCGACGATGGGGACCGCCGCGACCTGGGCCGACCGCGAGAGCGGGTTCAGGTCGATCACGATCTCGCGCTTGTCGAGGTCCGCGAGCGCCGCCGCGCGGTCGCCGTCCTCCAGCGGAACGAGCACCACGTCGGCGTCGGCGATGCCGTCGGCGTCGACCTTCGCCCGCTCGTGGTCGAGGCCGGGGATGCGCGCGTCCGCCGCGAGCCCCTTCACGTCGGTCGCGCCGTGGGCTTCGAGGTGGTCGACGATCGCTCGCATCCGCGCGTCGGTGCGGTTGAACAGGTTCACCTCCAGGTCGGCGTCGACCGCCTCGGCCAGGTCGATCAGTTCGCCCGGCACGAGCGCCGCGACGTTGCCGTTGACCGACAGCACCGGGTGGTCGGCCACAAGCAGCAGGGCAGCGGCGGCCCGCGCGGCGGCGTCGGCGCTCTCGATGGTCTCCTCCCCGAGGAGGTAGTCGAACGTCTCGCCGCGTCCCTCGGCGATGAGCCCCTGCAGTGACGTGATCCCCTTTTCGACCCCGGCCTCGATCCGGTGACGGGTCACCAGCGACTCGTACCGGGGGTGGTCCTCCGGGATGTCGGCCTCCTCGGTCATGCCCGCGGCTCCGGGCGGGAGGCTCTTAGGTCCGTCCATGTCGACGCCGCGTCGCTCTCGACGGCCTCGGCGGGTCGCTTCGACCCCGGCCGAGGCCTACTCCTCGACAACGGTCGCCCCCGCCGGGTGGGTGTCGCAGGCGACGGCGTCGTAGCCGGCGTCGGTGAGCCCCGTCCCGAGCGCGAAGACGGTCTCGCCGAGCATCGCCATGGCGGCCTCGCCGCCCGCGTCGAGGACGGCGTCGACGGCCTCGGTCACCCGCTCGGTGAGCAGGTCGGCCTCGCGGGCGAACCGGCGCGACTCGGCGAGCAGCGTCGGCAGCGTCGGCTCCTCGCGCAGGGCCGACAGCGCCCGGTCCCCCGCCGCGGTCAGGTCGGTCGTGTCCCCGTCAAGGACCGCCGCGGTCGACAGGCCGCCGAAGGAGACGTACTCGATCCGTGGCCGCGCGGGGACGCCGTCGAGGAACCCCTGTCCGGGCGCGCCCGAATCGAGCCGAACCGGGACGCCGCCCCTGGCCTGGGCGACCACGTCGCCGAGTCCCGTCCCGGCCTCGACCTCGGCGACGTGGGCGAGGCGGATCAGTTCGTTCTCCGAGCGGCCGCAGTCGAAGGCCGCGTTCGCCGCGAGCGCCGTCCCGAGCGCCGCCGCGCCGGAGACGCCGAAGCCCGCCCCGACCGGCAGGTCGCTGTCGGCCTCGACGGTCGCCATCACCCCCAGCCGCTCCAGCACCGTTCCCACCGGCTCCACGTCGGCAGGGTCGCCGTCGAGGATCGTCCGCGTCTCGGCGGCGGGCCTGACCGTGACGCGGACCCCGTCGTCGAGGGCGATGCCCGCGCCGCGGGAGCCCGCGACCGCCGGCTCCGGCGCCGGGTGGGCACTGAAGAACGCGGTGACGTGGCCGGGGACGAACGCCGTCGCCTCGTCGCTCATCACCGGGTCTGGTCGGCTGGCGATATTCGGCCTTGCGGTTCGGCCCGACCCCCGACCGATTCGCTCATCCGGCCTCCTCGCGGTCGAGTTCCGGATCTTCGATGTCTCCCGGCCGCTCGCTGGCGTCCCCCGCCCCGCGAGTCCTGAACTCCCGGGCGTCGGCGACGGTTTCGGTCTCCAGCAGCCGCTCGACTTTCCGCTCGAACTCCGCCTCGGTGAGTTCGCCCCGTGCGTACCGCTCGCGCAGCGTCGCCAGGGCGGCCTCCTGCTCGGCCGGTTGGTCGTCCTCCGCGTCGTCCTTGCGGCGCTCGTACAGCCTGACGAGACCGATCGCCGCCGGCAACACCCCGGCGAAGCCGACGGGGAAGGCGATCCAGAACCAGGGGACTCCGAGCGCCAGCAGGCCGAAGGCGACGAGCAGGATTCCCCCGACCACGAGTCCCCCGACCGTCTGTTCGAGGGGCGTATCGTCGTCCTCGCTCATGCGAGTGGGTCCTGCGGGCAGGAGGTTAATGGTGGTGGCCCGATCGGTCCCGGTCACTGCCGGTCGGGGCCCGATCGCCGAAAGCACAGCACATACGGTCCTCCCGGGTGACTCCCTGTCATGGAACGCGTCAGCGTCGACGACGTCGACAACCGGGTCGGTCCCGCGTCGGTGATCCGGGGCCTGACCCGCCCGCTCGAAGCGACCGACCTCGCGCTCAACTGGTACGAACTCGAACCCGGCGACAGCTTCGGCTTCGCCTACCACAGCCACGGCAACCAGGAGGAAGTATTCGTGATCGTCGAGGGGGTCGCCACCTTCGAGACCGAGTCGGGGGACGTCGAGGTGGGTCCCCGCGAGGCGATCCGGTTCGGCCCCGGCGAGTTCCAGCGCGGGTGGAACCGGAGCGACGAGCGGGTCGTCGCGCTGGCGATGGGCGCACCCCAGGAGACCGGATCGAGCACGACGCTCGTCGACTGCCCCGACTGCGGCGAGCGGACCGACGGGCGCATCGAGCGGGTCGGCGAGGGGTTCCGGACGGTCTGTGCGGAGTGCGAAACCGAGACCGGCCGGTGGCGACGCGGCGCGGACGGCGAGAACGAGTGGGTCGAGTAGCGGTCGACCCCATCTCATCACTCGGTGCGCGCGGTCGACCGGTAGTCGACTGCCCGATCGGTCACCCGTCGACGGGCGATTCGGCGTCGATCCAGTCCTCCCGGCTGGAGATGAGCACCACCTGATCGGTCACGTCCTCCATAGTGTCGACTAGCCGATCGAAGTGGCGGGCGAACTCGCGGTACAGCAGCGGCCGGTCGACGGCGTCGTCCCGGAACGCGCCTTCGATCAGGTCGTTTCGTAGCTCGTCGCACTCGCTTTCGATGCGCCTGATCGTCCGGATCTCGTCGGCCAGCGTTTCGGACCGGTCGTGGCTACAGAGCAGACGCGTGATCGTCGTGACGACGGCTTCGAGCACCGTCACGGCCGTCGTCGCGCGCCAGGCCAGTTCCAGAAACGCCCCGAAGTGTGGCTCGATCCGTGGGGGCCGGATCGTGACCAGTTCCTCGGCGATCTCTTCGGCGACGTTTGCGACCTCGTCGAGTTGCTGGTAGAGTTCCAGGATCTCGGGCGAATTCAGGTGGATCCGGGTGTTCCGGAGGCCGATCTGTTCGACGGTCGCGTTCGAGAGCAGGCTGCTGATCCGCCGCTTGCTCTCGTCGCAGTCGCTTTCGAGCGCCCGGATCTCCTGTGCCGTCGCCCGGTAGTCGTTCCCGTGGGCGTACTCCTCGAACAACCGCGGAAGGAGGTGGATGCACTCGACGATCGTATCGAGGTAGGTTTCGGTGTGCGACCTGAACCGGCTCTCCAGAGACACGCCGCCGTCGATCATCGGTGGGTCGAAATCCGGCGATTTGACACATGAACCCTGCTATGAGTGGTACATAGCCTTCCGGTGGCCTCCGGACCCACCGCCGGGCTCTGCTCGACGTGCTGGGGTCTCCCCTTCCCGAGTGAGCCGCTGCCGGTCACTGCGAGCGTCGCTTGCGCTCCGCTCGCTGGTTCCCACCGTCTTCGCCCCTACGGGCTCAGACGCTGTCGGTCTCGCGGGAACAGGACGGCTTCGCGGATGTTCTCCAGGCCGAGCATCGTCATCACCAGTCGCTCGGTGCCGAGCCCCCAGCCGGCGTGGGGCGGCATGCCGTACTTGAACATCTTGGTGTAGTACTCGAAGGCCTCGGGGTCGAGCCCCTGCTGTTCGAACCCCTCGATGAGGTGGTCGTGGCGGTGCTCGCGCTGGCCGCCCGAGACGAGTTCGAGCCGCGGGTGCATCAGGTCGAACCCCGTCGACAGGTCGGGGTCGTCGTCGTGGTCCTTGATGTAGAACGGCTTGACCTCGGAGGGCCAGTCGGTGACGAAGTAGTGGCTGCCGACGTCGTCCCCGAGGGCCCGCTCGGCCTCCGTCGAGAGGTCGTCGCCCCACACGAGTTGCTCGTCGAGGGCGCCCGTCGCGTTGACCCGCTCGATGGCCTCCTCGTAGCTCAGCCGGGGGAACGACCCCTCGGGCACCTCGAAGGCGTCGGTCATGTCCAGCGCTTCGAGGGCGTCCTCGCAGTTCTCCGCGACGCCCTCGTAGGCCGCCCGGATCACCGACTCGCAGGCGTCCATGGCGCCGTGGTGGTCAGTGAAGGCCGCCTCGAAGTCGATCATGGTCGCCTCGTTGAGGTGCCGGGGAGTGTTGTGTTCCTCCGCGCGGAAGATCGGGCCGATCTCGTAGACGCGTTCGAGGCCCGAGCCCACCATCAGCTGTTTGAACAGCTGTGGCGACTGGTTCATGAACGCCTCGCGCCCGAAGTAGGTGATCGGGAACAGTTCGGTGCCACCCTCGGTGCCGGTGGCGACGATCTTCGGCGTGTTGATCTCTGTACACTTTAGCTCGCGGAACTGCTCGCGGACCGCCCGCAGCGCCTCGGCCCGGATCTCGAAGATCGCCTTGACCTCGTCCTTCCGGAGGTCGAGCGTGCGGTTGTCCAGCCGGGTCGAGAGGTCGGCGTCGACCTTGCCGGAGGGGTCGAGCGGGAGGCTCGGATCGGCCTCGGCGAGCACTTCGATCGAGTCGGGCGTGATCTCGACGCCCGTCGGCGCTCGCGGCTCCTCCTCGACGTCGCCGGAGACGCTGATGACGCTCTCGCGGTGGACGTCGAGCCCCGTCTCCACGAGGTCCTCGTCCATCTCGTCTTTCTCGAACTTGATCTGGATCTTGCCCGTCCCGTCCCGGAGGATGAGGAAGGCGATGCCGCCGAGGTCGCGGATCTCGTGGACCCACCCGGCGACCGTGACCGTCTCGCCGGGCGTCGCGTCGGCGGTGTAGGTGCGGTCCTGCATACCACGTGGTTCCGCCGGCCGGACCTTAAACACGGTCGTTTCCGTCCGCGGTGGGTGTCGTGTGGACGAGGAACACGGTGGTGCGCCCCCGGTGGCGTCGCGGTCCCGTTCCGAGACCCCGCGTTCGCTCGCCCCGGCGCCGCCCGTTCCGTGGCCGCTTACTCCGAGGGCGTCGCCTCGGCGTGGGCGTCGGTCACGCCCTCGACGGTCTCCCGGACGGCGTCACAGCCCTCCTCGTGGAGCAGGTCGCCGACGACGATGCAGTCGGCGTGCTGGCCCATCTCGTAGGCCGACTCGTAGTCGTGGATACCGCCGCCGTAAAACAGGGTAGCCTCGTCGAGCGCGTCGCGGGCGGCCGCGACCTTCTCCGTGTCGCCGAAGGTCCCGGAGTACTCGACGTAGACGATCTCCTGGCCGAACATGCGCTCTGCGACCCGCGCGTAGGCGGCGACGTCCTCGGGGGACTGGTCGCAGTCGGCGTTCGTGTACTCGGCGACCGCCGAGTCCGGGTTGAGCACGATGTACGCCTCGGTGTGGGTCCGGTCCCAGTCCAGTCCGTTCTCGATGCGCACCCACTCCTTGTGGGCGCCAGTGATCCAGAAGGCATCGCCGGCGTTGAACACCGTCGGGATGAGGTAGCCGTCCAGCGCCGGATCGTCGATGACCACGCCCGGGTTCGAGGGCTCCTGGAACAGCGGGATCCCGAAGTCCGCGCAGGCCTCGATCACGGCGGCCATGTTGTCTTTGGTCATGCCGGTCGTGCCGCCGATCTCGATGGCGTCGGTGCCGGTCCGACAGACGTCCCTGAACGTCTCTCCCTCGACGAGGTCCTTGTCCGGGTCGATCTTCAGGATGTGGTCCCACGTTTCCCACGGACGACTCATTGGATGGGTCTACTCCCGGGGGACTGTAAAAAGGGTGCGGTACCCCGAATCCGGCGACCGGGCGGCGCGTCACTTGGCGGTGACGTAGCTGAGGACGGCCAGCGCGGCGGTCTGGATCGCGCGGAGGACGACCACCGCCTGCTGGACCTCGGGGGCGTCGACGTACAGCATCCCGCTGCTGAAAAAGAAGTAGATGGCGACGACGTTCTCGACGAGCATCGCCACGCCGAAGGCGGCCAGCCCGGCGGTCATCTCCGTGCCGAACGTCCGGTAGTTGCGCGCCCAGATGATCGTCAGCGACGCCAGGAGGACGACGTTCACGCCCGAGAGCGCGGTCGCCACCAGCATCCAGGGCGTCATGCTCCCCGCCATCACATGGCCTCCAGCACGGTCTCGAACTCCTCGCGGTGGCGTTCGAACCGGTCGGTCAGGAAGTACAGTTTGCCGTACTCGTCGCCGCCGGATTCGATCACGTCGTGGTCCAGTAACATGTCAAGGTGGTGTCTCACCGTGTTGTAGTCGACGTCGAGGCACTCCGCGAGCTGATTGGCGTTCCGGGGTCGCTCGTCGAGCGCGGCGATGATGCGCGCGCGGTTCTCGCCGCCGCGGGTGCCAACGAGGAGATACCAGAGTGCCTGCTCCATCCCTGCGTGGTGTCAGTTCGGAAGCTAATGACTCCGGCGATCATCCCCGTACCGTCTTCTCTACCCAGCCGGTCGCTCCGCTCGGGAACGACTCCGATCGGTCCTCTGGCTGGAGGGTCCCCTCCCCGTCGACCGCTCGCACCACGACCTCGTGGCTCCCGTCCGGGTCGAACTCGTGGCGCCACTGCCGCCACACGTCCTCGCCCGGCAGGGGGTCCGAGAGCGCCGCGTCCGCCCAGCTGTCGCCCCCGTCAGTGGACACCTCGACCCGCTCGATGCCACGCGTGCCCGCGTAGGCGTGGCCCGCCAGTTCGACGCTCCCGTCGTCCAGGACGGTGTCGCTCCAGAGTTTTGCGACGGTGTTCACCGGCCCGGTGCCGTGCCAGCCCCGCTGCTCCCAGTACCCGTCCATCTCCTCCTGCAGGAGTTCGATCCCCGAGAGCCACTTGACGTTCGTCTCGCCCCAGTGGCCGGGGATCAGCACGCGGACGGGGCGGCCGTGGGACTGGGGGAGCGACCGGCCGTTCATCCCCCACGCAAGGAAGCCGTCCTCGAGGGCCTCGATCGGGAACTGGACGAAGTAGTCGTCCTCGGCGCGCAACATCGCACAGCCACACGCGCCCTCCGGATCGGCCTCCTCCAGGAGCGGTTCGATCGGCGTCCCCGTCCAGACGGCGGTGTCGAGCTTTTGCCCGTTCAGGGACTCGCCGACACACCGGAGCGTGACGAACCGTCGCTCGGTCGGCAGGTCGGTCAGGTCGTCGAAGGACACCGTCACGTCGGAGCCGGCCTCGCCGGTGATCGTCAGCGACCAGTCCTCGGCGTCGAGGTCCGGGTCGAACTCCGCGATGTCGACGTTGTAGAACTCCTCGAACGTGCTCACGAGCCCCGGAACGTCCCCGGAGATGTCGAGGGATTTCGCCTCGGCTTCCTCCATGAGCGCGGCCGTCTCCCCGTCCATTGGCTCGTCCGCGTCGGCGGCGCCGTCCGCGGCGCCGTCGTCGGTCGACAGTCGGCCGACACCGACGGAGACGCCGAGGAAGGCCAGCGCGCTCGCGCCCGAGGCGAGCACCCGCCGCCGCGACGGGTCGTGTTCCCGCGAGGCGGATGGCGCGACGCTGATGGCGGTGAACGCCGCGACCGGCACGGCGGCGCCCAGCGCCGGCAGCGGCGCACCGGTGATCGCGGCGGTCACCGCCCACGAGAGGCCGCCGGCGACGGCGACGCCGAGGACGGGGCGCTCGAACCACCGTGCGAGGGACGCCCCGAGCAGCGACGCCGACGCGAGCATCCCGACTGCGACGCCGATCGAGAGTGCCACGTGCAGGAGGTGTCCCGGTTCGCCGACGTTCTGGATGACGAAGGCGACGATTTGCCCGGGCGTCAGCCGGACGACCGTCGCGTCGATCGGCGCGACGACGAACCGTCGCGAGTACCCGGCGACCGCGTACGATCCCGCGACGCCCGTGCTCCCGGCGAGCAGGGCAAACAGGAGGCCGGAGGCTGACAGGAGTCCCGTCCCACGGAGGCGCCCCCGCAGTCCGCTCGCTCGCTCAGTCATTCGGATCGCCTCCCGGACGGGGTCCGAGGTCGCCGTTCGACCGCTGCAGCGCCATGGCCTCGGTCACGTCGGCGTCGGTCATCATCCGCCGCCGTCCATGGTCTCGTTGCTCATGGTCTCGTTGCCCATCGACTCATCGTCCATCGAGTCGTCGTCCATGGTCTCGTTGCTCATCGATCCATCGTCCATCGAGTCGTCGTCCATGGTCTCGTTGCTCATCGAGTCGTCGTCCATCGACTCGTCGGTCATCGACCCATCGTCCATCGAGCCGTCGGTCGTCGTTCCGTCGTCCATCGACTCATCGTCCATCGAGTCGTCGTCCATCGACCCGTCATCCATCGAGTCGTCGGTCATCGTTCCGTCGTCCATTGACCCATCGTCCATCGAGTCGTCGCCGGACGAGTCGTCGGCCATGGAGTCGCCGCCCTCGTCACCGGTGTCCCCGCCTCCGGAGCAGCCGGCGATGGCGACCGTCGTCGCAGCACCCACGCCCTTCAGGAACCGGCGTCGCGTCGCGGTGGAATCGGACATGACGATCGGATGGACGGGAGGCACCGGAAAGTACATTTTTCAAGAACCGAACAAATTCCGCTCACCGTCGGTTCAACTTCGGTCTAGATTTCGTTCGGGTTGACGCGGCCGCGGCGACGACCGGATTTATGGCTCTCCCCCCGGAACGCCCCGAAACGATGGTTCAGGGCCTGGTTTCCAAGCTGGCGCTGTCCGGCTTCGGGCTGGTGTTCGTGGTCGTCGGGCTCTACAGGCTGGCGAAAGGACGCAAGCAGTGGGTCCGCAGCGGCCGGATCACCGACACGGAGACGACACAGATTCGGGACGCACAGCCCGGGACAGTCGAGATCAAGGGGACCGCCCATCCCGCGACGGACGCGACCCTGGTGGGGCCGATGACCGGGCGGGACGCGCTCGCGACGGACGTCGAAGTCGAGGAGTGGGAAAGCAGCGGGCAGGGTGGTGGTTCCTGGGAGACCGACTACCGGAACCGGGAGGCGGCGCCGATGACCGTCGACGACGGTACCGGCGAGGTGCGGGTCGAACTTCCGGTCGACGGGGAGTTGACCGTCGAACGAACCACGACGGAAGTCGGCAGCGACGACGCACCGCCGGAGCAGATCCGTCGGTTCCTCGACGAGACTCCCGAGGTCGACGAGGCGACGCGCCGCGAAATCGGTCCGTTGAGCGTCGGCGACCGGCGACGGTACTCCGAGGGCCTGATCGAACCGGGCGAGGAGGTCTACGTTCTCGGAGCGGCGCGCGAGGAACGGGCCGGCTGGGGCGAGCGGAGCCTCGTGATCGACGAGCCGACGCCGTCGGGCGACTTCGTCCTGTCCGACAAGTCCGAGTCCGACCTCATCCAGGAGGGGAGGCGGGGCGGGGTCGTCTCGGTCGCCTTCGGGGCCCTGCTCGCCGTCGTGGGCGGACTGGTGACGATCTATTCCTGGCTCGCGGCGTAAGGGAGTCTGTCCGGCCGCATCCGCGTCCGTTCCGCGCGCACCAGCCAGCGGGCAGTCGCGGCCGACGAGGCACTCGAACGCCCCAGATAGTCGAGGTGCTCGAACGTCCCCAGGTAGTCGAGGTGAGCCCCGGACGTGAGTCAGAGTTCCACCGGGTCGGCGGCGTGGTCGCGGGCGGTGGTGTAGGCCTCCCGCAGGCGCTGGAACTCCTCGGCGTCGCCGCCGTGGTCGGGGTGGACCTCCTTGACGAGGTCGCGGTAGGCCGCCGTCACCTCGTCGGCGTCGGCGTCGACGGCCAGCCCCAGTTCGTCGTAGGCCGCCCGAACGGGATCCTCCGGGGTCGCCGGGGCGACGCCGACGGTCGGCACCTCGAAGGGGAGCCGTCGGCCGAGGTGACGGCCGGGCATCTCGTGTTCACAGAGGACGGCGACGGTCTCGCCGCGGTCGATCCGGAAGTACGCCTGTGCGTCGAAGGTAATCGCGACGTCGCGCTCGGGCAGGTAGAAGGCGACGACGTCGTTCCCGACCTCGTGGTCCTCCAGAAACCGCTCGTCGATAGCCAGCAGGTACTCGCGGATCTCGGCGCGGCGCCGCGCGGTCCCGTCGAACCTGGTCCCGTCGTCAGTCGGCGTGCTCGGGAACAGGTGATCGCCGAGGACGAAGGCGCCGGCGACGACGACCGACGCCGCGACGCCGAGGCCGAGGCCGATCACCAGCCACGGGGGCAACACTGACACCCACTCCGGAAGCACGTCCGCGGGTTGGGACCGACGAATAATGAACCTCCCGTCCCGCCCCGTCTTCCGTCTCCCCGCTCCCGCCGGGTCGCCTCGTTTTGGTCCCCCCGCTCTCGTCGCGTCGGGTACGGGCGCGTGAGGCCCTGAACGGCTACTCGGTGGCGAGTGAAGGCTCCCGATAACTTTACAAGTTCGACACCTTCTTAACCGACTCTGCGGTTTTTTCGACTGCGCAATGGCAGTAACCTGGCTGGACGACGTGCGTTCGACCGACGTCGGGACGGTCGGCGGCAAGGCGGCGTCACTGGGCGAACTCACGGCCGCGGGGCTCCCGGTCCCGCCGGGGTTCGTCGTGACCGCGGGGACGTACCGGACGTTCATCGAGGAGGCCGGCATCGACGACGAACTGTTCGAGGCCGTCGAGGTCGACTCCGAGGACTCCGCCGCGCTCGCCGAGGCCCACGAGCGTGCACACGAACTCATCATGGAGACACCCTTCCCCGAGGAGGTGAAAACGGAGATCATCGAGAGCTACCGCGAGGTCGGCGACGGCGAGGCGTTCGTCGCCGTACGCTCGTCGGCGACCGCCGAGGACCTCCCGGACGCCTCCTTCGCGGGACAGCAGGAGACGTTCCTGAACGTCACGGAGGAGGACCTGCTCCAGCGGGTCAAGGAGTGCTGGGCGTCGCTGTTCTCCCAGCGTGCGATCTACTACCGCAACCAGAAGGGGTTCCCCCACCACGAGGTCGACATCGCAGTCGTCGTCCAGCAGATGGTCGACGCCGAGAAGTCGGGCGTGATGTTCACGTCCCACCCCTCGACGGGCGAAAAGCGCATCATCATCGAGGCCGCCTGGGGCCTCGGCGAGGCCGTCGTCTCCGGATCGGTCTCCCCGGACAACTACGTCGTCGACCGCGAGAGCGGCGAGGTCGAGACGGTCACCGTCGCGGACAAGAAGGTGATGTGCGTGAAGGATCCGGACACCGGCCACACCGAGGAGGTCGAGGTGCCCGAGGAGAAACGCAACGAGCGGGTCATCGACGACGAGGAGATCGGGGAACTGGTCGAACTCGGCGAGATCGTCGAGGACCACTACGACACTCCCCAGGACGTCGAGTGGGCGATCTTCGAGGGCGAAGTGTACATGCTCCAGTCCCGCCCGATCACGACCATCGACGACTCCGAGATCGAGGACGGGGCCGACGTCGAGTCCGGCGTCACGAACGGCACGGGCGGCGGCTCCGATCACGCGGGCGGCGAGGGGAAGGTCATCCTCCGCGGCCTCGGCGCGAGCCCCGGCATCGCGAGCGGCAACGCCCGGCTGGTCTCGAAGCTCGACCACCTCGACCAGGTCGCCGAGGGCGACATCATCGTCACCGAGATGACCACGCCGGACATGGTGCCCGCGATGAAGCGTGCCGCCGGCATCGTCACCGACGAGGGCGGGATGACCTCCCACGCCGCCATCGTCTCGCGCGAACTCGGCGTGCCGGCGGTCGTCGGCACCGGCTCGGGCTCCCGCGAACTCCCCGACGGCCGGACGATCACCATCGACGGCGACAAGGGGACGATCCGCGAGGGCGGCGAGCGCGAAGAGAAACAGCGCCAGCCCGTCGAGGACGCCCGACCGACGACGCCGGTCAAGCCGATGACCGCCACGGAGGTCAAGGTGAACGTCTCGATCCCGGAGGCCGCCGAACGCGCCGCCGCGACCGGTGCCGACGGGGTCGGCCTGCTGCGGATCGAGCACATGGTGCTGTCGCTCGGCAAGACCCCCGAGCGCTACATCGAAGAGTACGGCGCCGACGCCTTCGTCGAGGAGATCGTCGACGGCGTCCGCGGGGTCGCAGAGGAGTTCTACCCCCGTCCGGTCCGGGTGCGCACGCTCGATGCGCCAACCGACGAGTTCCGCCAGCTCGAGGGCGGCGAGGACGAACCCGAGGAGCACAACCCCATGATGGGGTACCGCGGCATCCGCCGCAGCCTCGACAAGCCCGACGTCTTCGAGAAGGAACTCGCGGCCTTCAACCAGCTGTTCGAGATGGGCTATGACAATCTGGAGGTGATGTTCCCGCTGGTCAACGACGCCGAAGACGTCCGCAAGGCCCGGAACCACCTGGAGAAAGCGGGGATCGATCCCGAACTCCGGCGGTGGGGCGTCATGATCGAGACGCCGGCCGCGGCCCTGCAGGTCGAGGAGATGGCCGAGGTCGGCATCGACTTCGCCTCCTTCGGCACCAACGACCTCACCCAGTACACCCTGGCGGTCGACCGCAACAACGGCAACGTCTCCGACCGGTTCGACGAACTCCACCCGGCGGTGCTCGAACTCATCGGCCAGACGATCGAGGACTGCCGCGAACTCGGGGTCGACACCAGCATCTGCGGCCAGGCCGGCTCGAAGCCGAAGATGGTCCAGTTCCTCGTCGAGCAGGGGGTCTCCTCCATCTCCGCGAACATCGACGCCGTCCGCGACGTCCAGCACGAGGCAAAGCGCGTCGAGCAGCGCCTCATCATGGACACGGTTCGCTAACTCCGCGCGGGTCGAGTCGCTGCGGCGACCGTTTTCGACGTTTCTCTCCGGCCGACTCCGTCGGTTGGACACGACTCCGAGAGCGGAACGGCTATACGGCGCGGCAGCCACGGACGACACATGCAGCGCGCCGGGCCGCAGGACTTCCGTCGGGTGCTTTCCTCCATGTGTACGGAGCCCCATCCCGCCGCCAGGGAGGCCGCCGAACGGTTTCTCGCGACGAACCCGGGCGATCCGGCGACCTACGAGACTGTCGCGGACCTCGAAGGCGAGGCGGTCGACGTCCTCGGCGAGGTCGTCGGTCTCCCTGACGCACACGGCTACGTCACCAGCGGCGGCACGGAGGCGAACATCCAGGCCGTGCGGGCGGCCCGCAACCTCGCCGACACCGCGTCCCCGAACGTCGTCGCCCCCGAGAGCGCCCACTTCAGTTTCCCGAAGGCCGCGGAGATGCTCGACGTCGACCTCCGCCTCGTTCCCACCGACGACGACCGCCGCGCCGACCCGGCGGCGATGCGGGACGCCGCGGACGCAGACACCGCCCTGATCGTCGCCGTCGCCGGTACCACCGAGTACGGTCGCGTCGACCCCGTGCCGGCGCTGTCGACGGTCGCCGACGACGTGGGTGCTCTGCTCCACGTCGACGCCGCCTGGGGTGGGTTCGTCCTCCCGTTTACCGACCACGAGTGGCACTTCGGCCACGCCGCCGTCGACACGATGACCGTCGACCCCCACAAGATGGGCCGGGCGGTCGTGCCCGCGGGCGGCTTGCTCGCGCGCGACCAGGCGACGCTGGACGCCCTCGCGGTCGACACGCCGTACCTGGAGTCGCCGTCCCAGGCCTCCCTGACCGGCACCCGGAGCGGCGCGGGGGTCGCAAGCGCCGCCGCCGTCCTGGAGGCGATGTGGCCCGACGGCTACCGCGAGCAGTACGAGCGCCTCCAGTCGCTCGCCGAGTGGTTCGCCGCGGAGCTCGAAGAGCGGGGGTTCGACGTGGTCGACCCGGTCCTCCCGCTGGTGGCGGTCGACCTGCCCGAGGATCTGTTCTCGTCGCTCCGGGCGGACGGCTGGCGACTCTCCCGGACCGGCGCCGGCGAACTCCGGGTCGTCTGTATGCCCCACGTCGACCGCGACGTGCTCTCGACGTTCCTCGACGCCGTCGATCGCATGACCCGGTGACGCGCCGCGTCGACGCGGGCGACCGTGACGGCCCCGAGCCGGAACCTGAACGTTTACGGTCCCGTGTCGCACAGCACCGAGCGTGGCGACGATCCCCGCCCTCGCGTCCGCCCTGGCCCTCAGCCTGTTCCCGGACTTCGGGTTCGCTGAACTCGTCAGTTCGAGCAGCGGCCCGGTCGCGCTCGTCGTCGTGTTCGTCTACTCGTTTCTGATCGCCTTCGCCCTCCCGGGGGTCAGCGAGGTGGTGTTGCTCACCCCCCTCGACATGGGGCTGTCCTACTGGGAGCGGATAGCCGTCATCGTGTTTGTGAGCGGTCTCGGCAAGGCCGCCGGCAGCGTGTTCGCCTTCCACATCGGCCAGGAGGCAAAGGAGTCCGGCCCGGTCATTCGCTTCCTGCGACGGTCGCGGTTCGACGTGATCGAGTGGTCCGAAAAGCGGACGGTCGCCGTCGCGCGGCGGTGGGGGTACGCGGGCCTCGCGCTGGCCCTGTCGGTCCCCGGGTTCCCCGACACCATCTCGATCTACGCGTTCTCGGTGCTCGAACGCGACTACCTGAAGTTCAGCGTCGCGACGTTCGTCGGGAGCGTCGGCCGACTGGCCGTCTGGATCGTCGGCGCCGAGACGATCTTCTTTTTGATCTGACGCCGCCACAACCGTCCCGGCTCCGCCGACTGCGTCGCGTGTCCGTCCACCATCCTGACTCCGTCGTCCGCGTCACCGATCCTGACTCCGTCGCCCGCGCGTCACCGTCGCCCCCGCCCCCGAACGCGTGGGCTTTTACCGGTCGGCGGTAAATCCCCGATCGATGCCTGCGAAACGGCCGGTCGGCGGGGCGAAACCCACCCGTCGGGCTGGGGGGTCGACTGCGCCGCCCACGACGACGTCCGCACGGGTCCCGGCGGGGTGGCTCCGATGAACGTCGCCGTCCGCGGCGACTCGCCGTCCGTCGAGGCCGTGGTCCACGACGCCTGTTCGGTCGTCGACCCCGGAGACGCCGACGTGATCGTCGCCGTCGACGAGGCCGCGCTCCGGGCGCTGGCCACGGGGACCCAGGCGGCCCCGGCGCTTGCCGTCCTCGACGGTCGGGGGCCACCCGGCGTCCCCCCGTCACGCATCCGAGAGGCGCTGGAGGCGCTCTCGGCCGCGCCGGTTCGCTCGGTCGCCTACCCCACCTGTGCGGTCGCCGTCGAGGGCGAGCGCGTCGGCACCGCGGTCTTCGACGCGGCGGTGCTTCCGACCCGACCCGCCGAGATATCGGGCTACGCCGTTCACACCGATGGCCGGCGCCTCGACGCCTTCCGCGCCGACGGCGTCGTCGTCGCGACCCCGGTCGGCAGCGGCGGCTACGCCCGGTCGGTCGGAGGTCCGATCGTCGGTCCGGACGCCGGATTCGTTGTCTCGCCCGTCTCGCCGTACTCCATCGTGAGCGACGTGTGGGTGCTCGATCCGCCAGTGGCGGTCACGGTCGAACGCGACGACAGCGACGTCAGCCTGTTCATCGACGACGCCGAACGCCGGCCGGTCACCCCCGGCGACCGGATCCGCGTCTCCGTCGCGGGCCACGTCGACCTGGTCCGTGTGCCCATCGACTACGCCGCCGATCGGTAACCTGCCCCTGCGGTCGCTGTCGGCTCTCGATTGATTCGTCGTACCGACGCGTGTCCGAAGTCCGCGTGGCGACCGGCGCCGTGGCGCCGGCTCAGATCACCGCGTTCCAGACCGGTGCGACGACGAAAAAGAGGCTCTGGTAAGCGGCGTACAGCAGCGCGAGCCCGGATGCCGCCAGCGCGCTCTTGGGCGGTTCGATCGGCATGTCGTTGCGCGCTTCGACCTGGCGAGCTTCCAGTTCGAAGAAGTCGGCCAGGAAGACGGCGATGACGAGCACCGACATCACCATCCCCCCGTGGGGTTCGACGAGCATGTACGCGAACGTCGACAGCACGAGCAGGACCGACGTCACGGTGTGGGGCACGTACCGCGAGATGGCCTCGTCGCCGCCGTCCTCGGCCTGTCGCAGGTGGGCCTCGTGGCCGAGATAGCGCGTGACCATGTTCGCCAGCACCAGCACCAACACGACGTAGGGGATCAGCCCCGCCACGGCCTCGAGCGGGCCGAGCGGCACCAGGAACTGTAGCGGTTGCATGTTCTCACCTGGGACGGTCACTCATTAGAGTTTTTCCAATCGCACCCGGCCAGTCCGGTCATTCGGCGTTCCGGTCCTGCAGCGCCGCCCGTGCTTGCCGTCCTGCGGGGATGAGCACCCAGAACGCGAACGCGCCAAGCAGCGTGAACCAGAACAGTACGTCCATCAGCATGACGCCGAGAGCGTTGAACACGCTCGTGTTCGCCGGGTCGACCCCCAACGGCCCCACGAGCTGCTGGGTGGTCTCGAAGCTCTCGGTCCGGTACCAGCCGGCCAGGACCATCCACGCGAGGCCGCCGCCGGCGAAGATCCCGAGCCCCTTGATGAACTCGTCAGCCATTGTCGGAGGGTTCGTCGGAGTCCTCTTGAGACTTTCCCATTCCCCGGGCGCGGAACCGGGTCCCGAGGACGTACACTGCCGCGCCGAGCCCAATGCTCAGCAGGCCGGCCGCCGCGAACGCCGCCGACAGCAGGTCCTCGCCGGGGATGACGCCGACGATCCCCAGCGCGCCGACGACCGCCCGCCGCAGCAGCGACACCTGGAGCGTCGCCGCGTCCAGCAGGACGAACCCGAAGACGACGCCGACGACCGCGATCAGCGTCGAGAACACCGTGATCGTCTTGTACAGCCGCAGCGGGACCTCCACGTCACGCCGGCCGCGTTCGGCGGTCCGCTGTCCGCCCCGCTCGGCGTCGCTCGTCTCGGTTCCGTCGCCCCGACGTTCTCGGTCTCCCCCGTCGTCGCGCTCGCCCGCGTCGTCCGGTGTCGTTGACGGATCTGTCATCGGTGGAGTGGATGGTGATGCACTGACACGGTGAGTGGGACGCGAGTGAGGCGGTGGATACGGTGGTCGTGCGGTTGGCAGCCGCGGCGGCCTCCGAAGGTCGTTCCCGGAGACGCCCTACTTCGGCGGCCGGAGCCGGTAGTACCGGCGGTTGAGGTCGTACATGTACCCCTCGCGCATCGTCTTGAGCACGGCGTAGGTGACAAAGCCCACGACGATGGGGAGCAGGAAGGTGAGGTCAAAGAGCAGGTGGACGTTCATCGGGACGAGGTTCTTCGCCGAGTAGACGGCGAGGGTGAACGCGAACACGACGCCGCCGGCGCCGACCGCGGCCCAGAACGGCTGCTCGACGGGGCGCCGGGCCGATCCCTTGTTGATGAACGGCACGATGGCGATGGCCCCGACCACGACGAGATTCGCCAGCACGCCGTAGGTTCGGTCGGCCATGAGCTTCTGGCCGCCGAGCAGCGAGAGTTCGGGGTTCAGGGGGCCGAGCTTCAGCAGGCCGAACGACCAGTAGAGATACCAGTCCGGCAGGATGATCGCCGGCGTCGTACTCGCGTCGGCCGGCGGGCCGATGTGTGGCGGCATCGTCGCCGACAGAAAGAGGATCATCCCGACGAACATCGAGGCGATCGAGAGGTTGCGGACTGTCTCGTGGGGCCAGGTCGGGAAGGCGAGCACGTCGCGCTCGACGTAGTCCGACTCGGTCCGGAGGTCTTGGTCTTCGCGTCGCGCCCGCTCGAAGTACTCGTAGGTCAGCCGGGCGAGGCCGGTCTTGCGCTCCTTGCGCTCGCGCCACGTCGGCGTCTCGTCGTCGGGCGCGACGATGCCGGTGCCGCCCGAGCCGTCGGTGCGAACGTCGTCGTCGGTGTCAGTGTCGGTGTCGCTCATTGGTTTAGTGGGGTTCCGCGATGCCCTGCACCCAGACGATGCCGATGTGGATCGCGATCAGCGTCGTCACCACGAACGGGAGCAGGAACACGTGGATGACGTACATGCGTTGCAGCGTCGACTGCCCGAGGGTGAACCCGCCGAACAGCAACTGGGCCACCCACTCGCCTGCCAGCGGGATCGATAGCGACATCTCGACGCCGATCTGGCCGGCCCAGAACGCGAGCTGGTCCCACGGGAGCAGGTAGCCGGTGTACCCGAACACCATCGTCAGCGAGATGAGGATGATGCCGAGGATCCAGTTCAGCTCGCGGGGCTCCTTGTAAGCCCCGGTGAAGTACACCCGGAGCATGTGCAGGAAGACGGCCGCGACCATCACCTGGGCGGACCAGCGGTGGATCGACCGCAGCATGAACCCGAACTGCAGGTCGCGCATGATGAAGGCGATACTGTTGTACGCCGTCGACGGATCACCCGTCTGCGCGGGCGCATAGTAGAATCCCAGCAACGCCCCGGACACCGCCGCCACGATGTACGCGAGCGTCGAGAACGAGCCCAGGGTGTACAGGGGGTACCAGTACCAGAACTTGTTGTCGAGGTTGTACTGCTCGGTGTGGCTCTTCGGGAGCTGGAGGTTGACCCGGTAGTAGAGGGTCTCCAGCAGCTCCAGGTAGTCGACGATGCGCAGGCGCTTGTCGAGCCAGATGAGCGAGGTCAGGAACACCGACTCCACCGGCGTCAGGTCCTTCTCTTTCATCCAGCCCGCGTGGTCGTGTTCGTCTTTTGGTTCGAGGCTCATTGATTGATCACCGCTTGTAGTAGGGGTACACCGCGCGCTTGACAGAGTCCCAGATTTCGCCGCCGGTGTCGACGCCGTCGACGTCCTCCTCGCGGACGTACAGGTCCTCCCACTTGCGCCGACGCTTCTTGACGATCATCACGTCGGGGAGGAACTCCTTGCGATACAGCGCGAGGATAAAGGCCAGGTCGACCAGAACCATCGCCAGGACGGCGCCGAGGAACATGTTGCCCGTGTCCGACAGCGCCCACCCGGCAACCAGCCCGTAGGTGAACAGAAACACGAGCGCGACCTCGATCACCGTCAGGAGGACGATGCCGATGGCGGCGGCCGTCGACTCTCGCGCGGGTTCGTACCGGTGGATGTCGCCGTAGGTGCTTCCCTTGGTACTCATTCTCTGCCTCCGGTGTTACCCGTGTGTGGGGACTCGCCGTACTTCAAGATGTAGAACGTGTAGACCAGGGTGACGACGATGCCGAGCACGGTCGCCGAGCCGACCCAGTGGGCCTGGATCGGGACGCCCAGTTCTTCCAGTTCTTTCTCGCCGCCGCCTTCGCCGCCCTCCCCGCCGCCGCCCTCGGAGGGCACCTCGCCGACGACGACGACGCCTTTCATGCCCAGGGACTTGTGGGGCTGGCAGTAGTACTTCGAGACGCCCTCTTCCTCGAAGGTGTGCTCGAAGGTGAAGCCCGCCTCCGCCGAGAGGTCGGACTCGTAGTTGCCGCCGTCGTGGACGACGTTGTGTTGCTGGCCCTCGCCGGTCCACTCCCAGACCACCGTCGTCCCGGAGTCGACTTGGATCGCCGCGGGCCCGAAGCCGAAGGCCCCGCCGTTTGCCTCGACGCCGACCTCGACGGTCACCTCGTCGTTGCCCGTCATGTCCTCGACCCCGTCGTAGTTGCCGGTGTCGTCGAGCCACCCGTCGAATCCCGGCTGTGCGGCGGCGGTCCCGGTGCCCGCGGCGACCGCTCCCGCGGCGGCGGCCGATCCACCGGCTGCTCTCAAGAAGTCCCGCCTCTTCATACAGTTCGGCCTCGGGATGGAACGCGCTTAAACCCACCGACATTGCCCGCTAGCGCACGTCGAACCCCGGCGAAAACGCGTCGGCGTCCACGACTTTCCCGGCGCGGCGCCGATCCGCGCGCCGCGTGCAGATCCGGCCCCCGGCCGTCGTCACCGGGCCCGCTCGTCGTCGTCGGACCCGGGCCCCCGGCCGATCGGTGTCGCGTCGTCGGGGGTGGGGACGAACTCCGGGCGCTCGCCGGTCCCCTCGCCGACGGTTCGCAGGCGGTCCCGGAACTCCTCGGTCCGGAACCGATCCGAGAGGCGGGCGTTCGCGACGACGGTGAACAGGAAGAAGCCGATCCCGAGAAAGAGGAGGGCGGCGATCGGCGCGAAGATGGTGCTCAGTTCCGTCGCGAACCAGGCGACCAGCAGTCCGAGGCCCGCGAGCATCTGGGCCGCGGCCACGATCTGTAGCATCAGGTTCCCGAACTCCCCGGTGCCGCCCGCGACCTCCTCCGGGCGGGGGAGCCGTACCGTCTCGGGCGGATCGTCGACGGAGTACTCGTCCATCGAACACAGCGCCACCGTGGGTTCGACGTCCCGGAGCACCGTCCCTTCCCCTTCGACGGTGCCGTCGGGGTACACCATCGCGTACCCCTCGTCGGAGTACGCGAGCACGACGCGCTCGCCGTCGACGGTGGCCCGTTCGAGGGCCGCGAACACGTCCCGGGAGGCGACGCGGTTCTTGAGGTCCGCCTCGACCCGGTCGAGCAGTTCGTCCCCCACGATCCACGTCTCGGGATCGAACGCGGCCTCCCACTCCTCGACGCTCATCCGGTCCATGTCCGAGGGACCGAACTCCTCGAAGTCGTACTCCTCCTCGACCTGCCGTCGGAGCGCTTCGAGGTCCCGGTCGTCCTCGCCCCCGACGGTCCCGTCGCCGGGGCCGTCCGCGGATCGCCCGTCGGGACGGCTCGAAGCCGCAGCGTCCGGATCGTCGGACTCGGCCGGTGACGAGTCAGCCATCATCCCGCGTTGTCCCTACAGGGCTATACGACTTCCGACGAACGTCCGGCGGCGTGGTCCCGGCCCCGCTCGTCTCCCGTCGAACCGCGGGCGTGCCCGCGGCGAAGTCGGTCCATTTAGGCCCCCCCTGTCCCTACCTCGACCGATGGTAGGCGAGTCGACGCTGGCGACGGTCGCCGCCGTGATGGTCACCGCGAGCTTCCCGTTCTATCTCGTGGGCGCGTGGATCATCCTCGACAGCGAGGTGGTGACCTGGTCGGTGCTCACCCGACACCTCGCTTACATCGTCGTCGGACTCGCGTTGACGACCGTCCCGGTCGTGGGGTGGATGGCGCCGCGGCTGCTGGGGCAACTTGGCGGGCTGTCGGCGCTCCACGCCATCCTCGGCCTCCAGGCGTACGCGTTGCTCGCCTTTGCGCTCACCGGCATCGTCCGGATCCTCCAAGTAAAACGCGAACACAACCTCTACTCCGACCCGGACGCGGACGTCGCCATCGACGACCTCCACGAGAACATGGGCGCCTGGCGGGGGCGGCTCCGCATCGGCGTGTTCGGCTACGTGCTCTTCTGGATCGCGGCCTACCTGCTCGGGCTCTACCGCTACCTGCTCATCTACGTGCTGTAACCGGCTGTCTCCCGTCGGGACTGCCGCCGGCTCCCCGCCGACCTCACCACGGCTCGCCGCTGGCCAGGTCGACGTCGTGATCTAGCTTCGACGAGGGACAGCGGTCTTCCAGCACGCAGTCGTCGCAGTCGGGGTTGCGTGCCGTGCAGGTCGCCCGCCCGTGGTCGATGAACAGGTGGGTGAACTGCTGCCAGTCGTCCTCGGGAACGATCTCCATCAGGTCGGGCTCGATCGCCTCGGGGCGTTCCTTCTCGGTCAGGCCCAGCCGCCGCGAGAGCCGCTGGACGTGGGTGTCGACGACGATGCCCTCGACCACGTCGTGGCCGTGCTGGAGGACGACGTTCGCGGTCTTGCGCCCGACCCCGGTGAGGTCGGTGAGGTCGTCCATCGTGTCGGGAACCTCGCCGTCGTGCTCCTCGACGATGGTTCGGCAGGCCGATCGGATCCACTTGGCCTTGTTGTTGTAGTAGGTGATCGAATCCAGCGCCGAGGCCAGTTCCTCCTGGGGAACCTCGGCGTAGTCCTCGGCCGTGCGGTATGTGTCGAACAGCTCCTCGGTCACGCCGTTGACCCGCTCGTCGGTGCACTGGGCCGACAGCATCACGGCGATCAGCAGTTCAAGGCGGTTCGAGAACCGCAGCGAGATCGTCGAGTCCGGATAGGTCTCGTACAGTCGATCCAGCACCTCGACGACCTGCTCCTCGCGGGAGTCGAGCGGCGTGCCCATGGGTCGACGTTCGGCCGGGACGAGTTGAGTGGTTCGACTCCCGCCGCAACGGATCGACCGCCGCCGGCCGCGAAGGATTTAATCCGGTCGCCGCCGAGTCGACCACTAACCATGTCCGCCACCGACCACCCGGCCGTCCGGACCGTCGTCGGAACCGCGCTCGGCTACGGGGTGGTCCTGCTGGTACTGTTCGTGTTGCTGTTCGTACTGCCGTATCTCGCGTTTGCGGCCTGACTGTCGGTCGGTTCGCCCCGGATTACCGGATCAGTTGCGCGGGGACCTGCGGCTCGCGCCCGTCGTTACGGTCGTGACGCGTCGAAAAGGCCGTAGAACGAGAGGTCGAGTGTCGCCGGTCAGGCGAACGCCCGCTGGACGCCGTCCTCTTCGGTGGCTTCGGCCTGGATTTTCTCCCAGGCGTCGACGAAGTCGGACATGTAGATCTCGGTGCGGTCGTCGCGGATGGCGAACATGCCGGCCTCGGTACAGATCGCCTTGATGTCCGCCCCAGAGGCGTCGTCCGCGAGCTCCGCCAGCCGCTCGAAGTCGACGTCGTCGGCGACGTTCATGTCGCGGGTGTGGATCTCGAAGATGATCTCCCGGCCCTCGGCGTCGGGCTTGGGGACCTCGATGAGCCGGTCGAAGCGGCCGGGCCGGAGGATGGCGGGATCGAGCATGTCGAAGCGGTTCGTGGCGGCGATGATGCGCACCTCGCCGCGCTCGTCGAAGCCGTCCATCTCCGAGAGCAGCTGCATCATCGTCCGCTGGACCTCGGCGTCGCCGGAGGTCTTCGAGTCCGTCCGCTTGGAGGCGATGGCGTCGATCTCGTCGATGAAGATCACCGCGGGCTCGTTCTCGCGGGCGACCTCGAAGAGGTCACGGACCAGCTTTGCGCCCTCGCCGATGAACTTGTGGACGAGTTCGGAGCCGGCCATCTTGATGAAGGTGGCGTCGGTCTGGTTGGCGACGGCCTTGGCGAGCATCGTCTTCCCGGTGCCCGGCGGGCCGTGCAGCAGGACGCCCGAGGGGGGGTCGATGCCGACCTGCTGGAACATCTCCGGCCGGTCGAGGGGCATCTCGACGGTCTCGCGGACCTCCTCCATCTGGTCGTGGAGGCCGCCGATGTCGCCGTAGGTCACCTCGGGGGAGTGGTCGACCTGCATCACGCGGGCCCGGACGTCGGTCTCGTTGGTGAGCGTCTTGACCACCGAGAGGGAGTTGTTGACCGCGACCCGCATGTCGGGCTCGAGGTCCTCGCGCATCTCCTCGGTGACTTCGGTGAGCGCCTCCTGGTTGTTGCCGTGCTGTTTGATCACGACGCCCTCGTCGGAGAGCTCCTGGACCGTCGCGACGAACAGGGGAGACTGCTTGAGCTTCTTGTTCTCGTGGGTCAGCCGTTCGAGCTTCTGCTGGTACTTGTTGTTCTCGGCGTTGGCGTCCAGCAGCTTGTCCCGCATCTCCTCGTTCTGGGACTCCAGTATCTCGAGACGTTCCTGGAGGGCCTCGATTTTTTCCTGTTGCGACGTCGCCTCGTCGTCGTACGGAAGGTCGACGTCGTCTACCGTGTCGGTCATCGACTGTGCTAGGACGCACGTTCATAAGAGGCTTCGGGTAGCTACGACCTCTGCCACCACTCGAAACCCCCGAAAAGCGCCACGTGACGCGTTCTCACTGCCGGCTGGTGTCTCCACCCCGCGGGCTGCCGTCACCGTCGCCGCCGGTCGTCGCTCGACCGGCGGTATGATTTTTAGTAATTCCAGCGGATGGTAAATATTATTAGGCTGTATCGGCTTCCTAGGAACAAGAATGAGCCGTTCTGAGGCACTCGCCGGCGAGGAACGCGCCGACCGGTGGGAGGCCGTCCGCGATCTCCCGCCGAGCGCCAAACTGGTGGCGAAGGTGCTCGACTACAACGACACGCTGACCCAGAGTCAGCTGGCCGAAGAGACGCTCCTGCCGCCACGCACCGTCCGATACGCGCTCACGCGACTGGAGGACGTCGGCGTCGTGGACTCCCGCTTCTCGTTTTCGGACGCCCGCAAGCGCCTCTACCGGCTGAAGATTTAACCCCGAAGCCGAGCCCACTCCGGGCCATGGACGGACGAGCGTCGGATCGACGGGGTCCTCGGGCAGCGTCGGATCGCGCTCGCGGAGGAGCCGATTCCGTGGCGTCCGACAGTCCCCCGGCCTCCGACTGTGTCACGTCGGACTCGCCCGATGACGGCCAGGAGGGAGACGCCGCGGGTCTGCGCCCCGCACTTCGCGCCCTCAGTGACGGGACCGCCCCGCGCCGCGACGACCCCGAAGCGGTCATCGAGCGGGCGAGACGCGCCAGCGACGACGTCGAGCGGTTCGCGTCCGTACTGGCCGGCGGCGGTCGCTGGCGGCTCAGGCGGGCGACCCGGACCGCGGCCGAGCGCGGCGACGACGCCCTCGAAGCCACGGGTCGTCGCCTGCTGGACGCGATCGAACGGTTCCAGCGGGCATCCGCGGGCGACGACGAGCCACGTCGCGACGGGGGTCGGAAGCCGCCGGAGCGTCGATGAGCCGGGGCCGGTCGGTTTCGGGTCGAGCGGCTTTCGTCTTCTGCCGGGGGTGGCGCCGGCCGACCCACCGGCCGCAACCGCCCGGGGGCGATCCGCGCCACGGAACCGTTTTGTCGCGTCGCTTCGAAGCCCCGCCAGCATGACGCGGGTGATCCACACCGGCGACACTCACATCGGGTACCAGCAGTACCACTCGCCCGAGCGTCGCCAGGACTTTCTCGACGCCTTCGAGGCGGTCGTCGCCGACGCCGTCGAGGACGACGTCGACGCCGTCGTCCACGCCGGCGACCTCTTTCACGACCGCCGGCCGGAACTCCGGGACCTGCTCGGCACGCTCTCGGCCCTCCGTCGCCTCGCCGAGGCCGACGTGCCCTTCCTCGCCATCGTCGGCAACCACGAGTCCACGCGGGGCGGCCAGTGGCTCGACCTGTTCGAGCGCCTGGGGCTGGCGACCCGGCTCGGCGACGAGCCGACCGTCGTCGGGGACACCGCCTTCTACGGCCTCGACTTCGTCCCGCGCTCGCGCCGGGACGACCTCGAGTACGCCTTCGCGCCCCACGACGCCGACCACGCCGCCCTCGTCGCCCACGGCCTGTTCACCCCCTTCCCGCACGCCGACTGGGACACCGAGGCGGTGCTGGAGGCGGCGACCGTCGACTTCGACGCCGTCCTGCTCGGGGACAACCACGCTCCCGACACCACCCGAGTCCGGGACGCGTGGGTGACTTACTGCGGGTCGACCGAACGCGCGAGCGCCGACGAGCGCGACGGCCGCGGGTACAACATCGTCACCTTCGGGACCGACGATGCGGCCGACCCAGCAGGCACGGACGACGCGACCGGCGACGGCGACGGACCCGACGACGCTGGAG
>Ga0207719_100299_pt1 | contig 35791 bp, 40 predicted proteins | sample A23P1SouthBayCA_2_FD_187279 | JGI IMG/M metagenome (GOLD analysis project Ga0207719, IMG submission 187279) | Aerobic enrichment media microbial communities from Eden Landing Ponds, California, USA - A23 P3 (3) (SPAdes) | ecosystem: Environmental > Aquatic > Marine > Unclassified | place... | reverse complement strand
GCCAGTTCTTCCCGAAGCTCGTCCGGCAGAAAGCCAGCGACGGCCTCGACGACGTCGCCGTCTTCGTCACCGAATTCGACGAGTCCGTACGCGTCGGGAGCGCTCCCGACGGTCTCGCGCGTCAAGGGTTGCCATCGTTTTCTGAGTGCCATCGGGGTCAGGCGCCGCCGCTGTCTGCGGGGGCGGTGGCGTCGCTATCTGTGTCGTCGCGGTCGGCGCTCTCGGTCACGAACTCGTAGGACTGTTCGCTCCAGTCGTCTTCGACGAAGACGAACACGCGTCCGCGGGCCACCTCGGGGTCGGCCTCGACTTCGGTTCGCATCCCGCCCGGACGACGCACCGTGACGCCGGGGAAAACCTCCTCCTCCTCGCCGTCTTCGAGGATGACGCGACCGACGCCCGTCGATTCGAGCACGTCGTCGTGCGTCTTCAGGTCGTTGACGTACATCATCACGCCCTCGGTCTCGGTCGGATCCGTCACGAGGACGTGCGTCTCCTTCTTCGGTGGCGTGGTGAGCGTGTCGGTGACGGGCTCGGGGACGCCCCGGTACAGCGTCGTCCGGCCGTCGGTGTACTCGACCTCGACGCCGTGATCGAGGAGTTCGACGCCGACAGTGCTCGGCGGGACGTCGTTGCGCGCGCTCATACCACGGTCTTCGCGTGGGCCGCTCAAAAGGGACGCGATGGCATCTCCCGGCCCGCGGTGAGGTGTCGGACGCGCCCGAGAGGTCGAGCGCCGCGACTGCGGGCGCGTTGCCCGCGGTCCGGCCCGCTCGCGGAGGGAGGCGTCGACAGGCACATCGCCGGCCGCGTCGGAGACCATACGACACGGCCCGTGTCGGCGTGTAAGTGTCTTTGGCACGACCGCGAGCGCTTACGGTGTCCCTGCGTCGAGAGCGCAGCGGCTTTGATGGCCGGTGTCGAGTGCTCTCGTATGACCGATCACGACCCGGACGTTTCTGCCTCGACTCCGACGGACGAGCACGTCACGCCGCTCAACTCCGACGGCGCACGCGACGATGGGACGGCAGCGGACCGGCTGACCTACGAGGACGTCGCTGTCGGCGATCACTTCGTCGCCGATCGGACGGTCACGTTCACGCGCGAGTCGATCGTCGACTTCGCCGGGAAGTACGATCCCCAGCCGTTCCACGTCGGTGACGACGCCGACGCAGCGTCCCCGTTCGAGGGCCTCGTCGCCAGCGGCCTCCACAGCTTCTGTGCCTGCAACCGTCTCGCGACTGAGGCCTTCTTCGGACGCGTCGCGTTTCTCGGTGGCCGTGGCGTCGACGACCTGCGGTGGCACCGGCCCGTCCGCCCCGACGATACCCTGTCCGTCGACGTGGAAGTCGTCGACAAGCGAGTCTCCGAATCGGACTCCCGACGGGGATACGTCGACGTCGATGTGACCGGACGAACCTCGGCGGGCGACCCGGTCGTCACCTGGCGCGTGCTGGGGATGCTCCGGCGCGAGGGGGCTGTGTCGCGGGGCGAGCACTGATCGCACCGATCAACCGCTACACCTTTTACGGCGGTCGATAGCTATCCTGTATGTACGGCCGAGCAGTCGCACTGGGCGCAGGAACGGTGCTGAACGCCCTCTCGACGGGCGTCGGGTCGGCGTTCGCGATCGACGCCGAAACGACCGCGACTGTCGAACTCGACGACTCCGCGACGGTGACGGGGACGATCGCCGAAGACGCCGACGCCGACACCCGGCTGATCGAACGCTGCGTCGAACTCGCGATCGAAACGTACGGCGACGGCGAGGACTACGGTGGTACCGTCCGGACCGAGAGCGACGTCCCGATGGCCGCCGGACTGAAAAGTTCGAGCGCCGCAGCCAACGCGACCGTCCTCGCAACTGCCGCCGCGCTCGACGCAGCGCCGGATCGCCTGGAAGCCTGCAAACTCGGCGTCCAGGCCGCCCGCGACGCCGGCGTCACCGTCACCGGCGCGTTCGACGACGCTTCGGCGTCGATGCTCGGCGGCGTCACCGTCACGGACAACGACGACGACGAACTGCTCGCCCGCGACGAAGTCGAGTGGGACGTCCTGGTCTGGACGCCGGCAGAGCGCGCCTACAGCGCCGACGCGGACGTCGAGCGCTGTGCGAACGTCGCGCCGATGGCCGAACTGGTGGCCGACCTCGCGCTTGACGGCCGTTACGCCGAGGCGATGACGGTGAACGGACTGGCCTTCTCGGCGGCGCTCGGCTTCTCTGCAGATCCCGCCGTCGAAGCGATGCCCCACGTCGCTGGCGTCTCCCTCTCCGGTACTGGCCCGAGCGTCGTCGCCGTCGGTCAGGACGACGAACTCGACCGCGTTCAGGATCTGTGGGACGAGCGCGGCGGTCACACGTGGCGTACGGCGACGCGAACTGATGGAGGACGAACCCTATGACACAGAACGAACCTACAGCACCCGAGGACGCTTCCTTAGACGAACTGCGCGCAGAAATCGAAGACATCGACCGCGAGCTCGTGGAGTTGATCGCGCGGCGGACCTACGTCGCCGACTCGATCGCACAGGTGAAAGACGAACGCGATCTGCCGACGACCGACGAAGGCCAAGAAGAGCGCGTGATGGAGCGCGCAGGTCGAAACGCCGAGCACTTCGACGTGGATTCGAATCTCGTGAAGGCGGTTTTCCGACTGTTGATCGAACTGAACAAGGTCGAACAGCGCGAGAGCCGCTGAGGAGAGTCTCACGGCTCTACTCACCGTGTCCGACAGCACGATACGTCGATAGACCGACGGGTGCGGCCACTAGCCGGTATTTTCGAGCGCACGACCGCGTGCAGAGCCGACCCGAATCCGTGGGTTTAAACCGTCCCACCTCGGTATCCAGCAATGAGGGCGCTTAGCTCAGTTTGGACAGAGTGCTTGGCTTCGGACCAAGTTGTCGCGGGTTCAAATCCTGCAGCGCCCATGCGAACTTTGCCTGAAGCAGAGCAAAACTAAATCATACTGTAGAGGCTTCTACTCGCCTCTTTTCGGACTTTTTAGCGATTCTGTAGTTCACTCTCAGACTGCGACCAAGTGGAATCTAAACGCACCCTCTCGCAGTCGGGCGATTTTCTCAGCAAACGGGGGTGGTTTCAGTGGATAATGTCACTGATTCCAGTTACCTCCAGTACTACTGCCGGATCTGCAAGACGGGATGTATCAATCTCCGTACACAGTCGCGGACCCGGTACCGTGAGTGTGAATCTTGTCACTCGGTTCCCGTGCTCGATCGAGGTGATCCCGTCGACCGGGTACGTCCCGGACTACTCTGGGCGGTTCACGCAACCCTGTCCGACCTCGATCTCAGTCCGCAGTCGGATGCACGCGCTGCTCCCGCAGATACCGTTCCATCCCTCGGCTGATGAGCACGGGGGCCTCGATCTCGGACGGATGTAACACATCCCCCCTTAGGGACTACCTTCTCGAAGAGCTGGAATCCGAGGGGCTTCTCGGTCGAGGCCAACTGCTCGATGGCTCGTACACTGAACGCGATCGCGACCGCGCGCGCCTTCTACAGCTCGTCGCTGAACATCCTGAGGGTATCCTCCGCTCTCGCCTCGTCCACGTGGGCCTCTATGGTCTCCGTCTGTACGGGACTGATCCCTGGCGTAACACGGTCGGGTTCGACGACCTCGACTGGAACAGCGCCGAAGATCGACACGATGCCGCGCTCGACCGGATTTCAGAAAAGACCTCGACCGTCGATCAGCTCGACGGCAGCGATTCGGAATACCAATTTGCATACCGATTCACGAAAGCGGCTGAGGAGGCCGATCTCGTCCGTCTCGAAAGCGGCGGAAAATCGGCCACCGTGTTTCCCACACTGCGGCTTCTTGACTTGATTTCATCAGGCATTAGTGAAACAGAGAGCCCAGACGACGGCACGCTTTCAGACCGCGACTTCGTCCGGCGCGTCCTCTCCTCCGTCAATTCGCACCTTTCAGACGCTCAGAAGGCTGCCGCTGCGGAGGGCCTACTTCGTTACATCCGGCGCATCGATGACTTTCGACTGGCCTTCGATGTCCACGTTCGCTCGCGCTCGGGCAGCGAGACGCGCCGGATGACCAAGGAGTATAAGACTCGCTTCAACTCGGAAGATCGACACGGCCGCTCGTTCGCTCGGCTCCAGGACGCGCTCGACGCGCGCGCCGAACCAGGCGCGACCGCGGCCTTCGCGACCCTCACGACAGATCCGAAGCAGCACGACTCGCTGCTCGATTCGATACAGAACATCAATCCGAACTTCCATCGACTTCAGCAGTATCTCGCTTCAGACCCGTCGACGAAAGACGATACACGAAATTCGGACGTTCCTGGCTGGCGTCCCGATCTCGACGGAGAGGTGACGGGGCGACCGCGTCGAACACTCGACTACTTGAAAGTCCTCGAATTCGCTTCCGGCGGACTTCCACACCTCCATACGCTGTATTTCGACCCTCCGCGACGCGATTCCGATGGAATGCCGTGGTTGATCGACAAGGGAGAGCTGTCGCGAAAGTGGTCCGACTACGGACAAGGAGAAGTCGTCGACGTACGACCACTGGTGTACCGAGACGATCTCTGCCCGGCTGGTGATCCGAACGACACCGACGACAACGGTCTCCTCGATCTCGTTCCCTTCGTTGGCTCCTCGCTCGACGAAGATGGCACGTGGCAGTTCATACAGGAGTCGACCGAGGACACGATTCTCAACTGGTACCGCCGAGAGCACGATCTCGACGGCGTCCGGTTCAATTCGTCTGAGGGATGGGTCGACTGGTACCGCTACGGTGATAACGACCTCTCCCGCGACGAAGCCGCTGAACGAGCCGGACAACACGATCTCGTCAATATGGAAGGCGACGACGAGATTATCTTTCAGAAAACCGCTGGTTCGTACCTCGGCAAGTATCTGAGTGCGACCTACGGGGCGCTCGCTGATGTCGCTGAATCCTTCGAGGATCGCGAATCGCTAACCTCGGGAGAAGACGACTCGAAAGAAGCCGTCTGGAAGCTCGCGCTCTACTGGGCAACTGATAAGCAGTTTTGGTCGGCTTCCCGTGGTATCGAGCGCGCGATTGGCCCCGAAGACTCCGAACTCGAAGGTGATCCACGTGATGCGGCTGAGTGGGCGTCGCAGGATACGATTCTCGAACTCTCACGTGCATATGCTGAGACGTGGGTTCACGAACCGGACCTCGACGAACTCACCGAATCCGGTCGTGCACAGGCGACGCTTCGCGAGCTGGCTACTGATTACTGGGTGTCGATCGACTACCTCGGTGCGTTCCCGTACTGGGATATGCCTATCCAGACCTCACAAACTGCATCTCTCGAAGTGCTCGAAGAGAATATGCACGATCCCGATGCACCGTCAGTCTCTGAGGAAACAGATCGGCCGCCGCCAATTGCACAGGTCTGGGGAGAGTCTTAGGCCTGCGTCTGATACTCTGGTTAGGCTGGTCACTGGCTAGACTCTCCTATCAAACTGTTATACGCTGAGTAGAGATGTTGAATCGCTCAATACAGACTATCTATCGAGATTGTCGGACTACTCCTTCTTTCCGTAGCCGATTCGTCCGAGAAGATACCAGAGAATAACCGTAGGAATGAGTACGAGGCTGAGAACGATCCCAACGACGAGTTGCGTATTTGAGAAGAGTCCATAGATACCAGTCTCGGAGATTCCCCACCAAATGGCCATCCCGGAAAGGAGCGTGAGCGGGAGACGGAGACGCTCAGATCGTATTGAGTATAACGCAATACCGATAGCAACTCCACCAATTAGAACATAGCCGCTAAGAAAAACTAAATCGAGAGTACCGGATGACCCTTGAGTGGTGGTCAATTTATAATAATTACTCTGATACGATATGTAGTAAATTCCGTGGTTTACCTCCTGATGGTCAGAATATGTGAATTCCGCTGGTTTATTCGATCTACCGTAAGTAATGAACTGAGTGTTATCTGATTGGATCGTTTCAGAAACTACTCTCTGCCCATTTGATGAGAGTTCAGAATAGTTGAGAACGTTCGCCTCATTTGGGATCTCGGTAGCAGACACAGACTCAATTTGATGTTGAAATTCCGGTTCGCCGGGATGTGGAATTGCCTGAATGCCGTGGATGATTACCAACAGACCCACGAGAGCGAGTATAAGGGAGGGAATATCATACCCGGTAACGGAAACCATCGGCTCATAACTGTCTCTCTCTGTACAAATTCTTTGTCGTGAATAGGTTCTCTATTCGCAGGCTCAATCGCTCACCTGTTTCCTCTGTATCAGTCTGAAATAAATTGGCTGCGAAGGATTCGGGACTTCTCCGATCCATATAGTATTTTGAATTATATAATGGTCATTAATTCCGCCCCGGTCATACTCACTACTAGCATAGTCCCTCCCATCTGCCTAGATGGGTATGTCAACTGAAACCCCAAGCTTCGACGAGATGGAAACTGTCGACGCACCGGAACAGTCCGGTGACGGCGACGCTGAATGGATCGAACTCGACGCCGGCGAATCCGTTGTGGGCGAACTTCGCAAGCGCCAGGAGACCCAAGAGTACGACAACGACGTTCTCGAAATCGCACGCGGCCTCGGCGACGTTGTCGTGATGTTCTCGAACGGCCAGATCGACCGTCGACTCGACACCCTCGCGGACGAGTACGGCTCTGCTGAGGGCCTCGTCCTCGGATTCAAGAAAACCGAAAAGACGCGCACGTTCACGCCTAACGGGTCAGACGAAGAGGTCGAATTCAACCTCTGGGAAGTCCGCCAGCTCAAGGAGTAGACTGATGGCTTCCAGTTCATCCTACTCGTCGATGACCGGCGCGCTCTCGGAGTACGCGAACCTCCGGACACTCCCGGCGATCTTCTCGGTCGTCTTCGTCGCGACCTCGCTGTACCAGTTCGGCGGTATCACCGAGATCACCCTCACGTGGTTCTCGAACTACTCCCTGACGACCGAACACGCGGCACTTGCGGGTATCGCCGTCTACGCGGCGGCGTTTATGTCGTCTGAGACCAAGCGCTTCGAGAACTACGAGACCTGGGAACAGGTTTCTCTCGGCGCTGTTCCCGTGGTCACGCTCGGGTATCAGTACGTCACCGAGATACAGTCACTCATCAACGACCTCGGCGGCACCAGTCCGCTCGGCGCACAGCTCGCGTTTGCTGTGACGCTATTCGGCTGGTTCGTCGCCGTTCGCTGAGAACAGAACTCCAATGTCTCCAGTTTTTCACAACCACGAACAGAAAGTGGCACTGCTCGGGGCGTCGGTGACTGCCTTCGCCGCGCTCTCGAAACTCCTCACGGAGGGTCTGCTATGAGTCGCGACGCTGCGGCGGCCTCGGTCGTCCTCGGCGCTGGCTTCTCGACCCTCGCCACGGCGATCACTAACCTGTCGGTGTATGACGGTACGATCCCGATATACTCCGTCCTCCCGATCGCCGTTGGTCTCCTCGCTGCGAACTACGTCTACCCGGACGACGATCGCGACGAGCTGCCCGATGGCCTCGACCGCGAAGCCATCAAAGAACTCGGAGGTGATCCCGATGCGTAGTAAGCTCGCCACGGTCCTGATGGCCTTCCTGCTCGTCACCTCAGGCATAACGGCCTCGACCGGCGCGGCCTCCACACAGACACTCACTGACAGTGAGTGTACTGGCTTGGTGTCGTTCATCAAGAACGCAGTTTCGCTTGGCCTCACCGGGTCCGGTACTGCCGCGTGTGCTCCCACGAATGACGCCATCGAGGATATGAAGGAGTCCGATGCCAACCAGACCAAGGTCGACATTTACTCGACTGGCTCGGCTGAGAAGGCGAACCTCGAAACGTTCAACACGGTCTACGGGAACTACCTCAACGATACTGAGTCGGTTGCCTGGATGAAGATGCAGGTCGCCGTCGCTGAGGCCTACCAGGACGGTATGTCTCAAGAGCAGGCGCTCGTCGAGGCGCGCCAGGCGATCTCGAACTACTATGCCACGAAGCAGATAAACCAGATCAAGCAGTGGAACACCTCGCTGTCGAACTACCGCTACCTGCGTGAGCAGGCTACGAACGAGTCCGATATCTCGACCTCGTTCGTCTCGCCGAGTATCGAATGGGCACACTCCGGTAAGGGTGCCTCTTGGAACTTCGGCGGAAGCAGGTCTCTGAGCCTCGTCAATGGTAGTACCGCTACCACTGCACAGGTTCATGTCCCGTTTACCCAGACCAATCAGGTCAACAACTACGATGGTACGGCCTACCTCCACGCAGCGGGAATGTCTGGCTCGGACGACTCTCACTTCGCTGACGTGAATTTCGATATTCAGCCCCCGGACGGTAACTACGATACGCTGACTGTGTTCGAGGTGGAGGACTTCGCGGCGAGCTGGAATGAGATTCAAACCCGGAACAGCAATCTTCAGACCGAAGCCGAGAACTTCGTTAACGCGACCTACGCTGACTTCTCGGCTGGTGAGGCGAACGCCTCTGACGTGATCTCGGCCAATACCGCGATGTTCGAGTATGCGACTCAATCCGATGGTTCGCAGTCGCTGTATGACTCGACCGCTGCGCTCGCGATGATGGGCTTCGACACCCCCAATATGAGCAGTTCCGGTACGATGGACGTGACCTACCAGGGTAACACCTACACCGGGATCGTCCTTGCCCGGAATGCTCCCGGCGGCAGCTGGGAGACGAACGTCACCTACAACACTGGCAATATCACTGGCCCGGTGTTTCTCGCCACGGTCGACGGCCAGAAGCTCGACTTCGCCGAGGGCACGAACTTCACCATCGAGCAAATGCGCACCCAGACTGGTGCTAACGTCACGCAGGTCAACACCACGAACTACGTCTACAAGACGGCCAACACCTCGGAGCTGAACGAAATGCAGACTCAACTAACCGACCTCCGCAAGGAGATCGAGTCGCGTGAACCGTCCGGCGGTGGTGGCTCCGGCTCCGGCCTCGACAACCAAACGATGCTCGCTATCGGCTTGGTTGCTGCTGCTGCGCTCCTGCTCGGCGGGAGGGATAACTAAGCGTATGTACTGGCTCTTGTTCCGACTCCTACCAGTGCGCTCGATCGCCGGGACCGCGCTGCTGGTCCTCGGCGCACAACTTGCGGGTGTCGACGTGATCGGGATTGCTCTCGATCTCCTCGGCCTCCCCGACTGGCGCTGGACTGGCCTCGACCTCGTTTCGATCGGCTCGCTCTGGTAGCGAACTACCTCTTACCCCTACCCGTTCAAAATGAACCTCAAACACACACTCATAGCTTGCTTAGTGCTCGGTCTGGTCGTTGCACCGCCAGCGGTAGCCCAGTCCGATGAACCAACACCGACGACCTCGACCGCGACCAGTTCCCCGACGAACTCGACCGCGGCCTCGCTCCTCGCTGTCGACCGCCAGACCGACCTCGTCGACAAACAGTATAACCGGAATACTGGCACACTCACTCTTACGTTCCGGTCGGATCGGTATGCGCCTGTCTCGCTACTCGTCATCGAGGACACCGAGGCGTCGACTGGCTCGGCCACGTTCGCCAAACGCTACCTGCAACCGGGCGAGACTACTGAGGTGCAAATCGAAGCCCCGCCGAATACTCGCGTCTGGGTTTCGACGGACCTCTCACAACAGAACGGCGTGGTCCACTACGTCAAGACGACTGAGGGCTCGGCACTGATCTCCGGCCCCTGGACTGCGGCGGACGTTCGAGATGCTGGCCTCGCGTCTGCTTCGGGTGTCGCGCTGATGGTCCTTTACCGGCTCGTCATTGAACGCTCTGCGGTCAACAAGGATGGGGAGCGTGTTGCCTGATGCCCGAAGAATCCGAACCCAGCAAACCGAAAGAGGCGACGGCTGACGACACCCGAACCGGCCACGCAGATCAGCCCAATGATCCCCGGTGGTTCCGCGCGCTCGTCTGGCTCGTCGTCCGTGGGAAGTACCTGCTCGGTGCCGCGGCACTGATCGTCTTCGCAGCACTCCTCGTCACCGGAACCGACGTACCTCGAACCGTTCGGATCGGGGCGATTGCGTTCATCGTCTCGACCTTCACCATCGGACGCTGGACCGCTGGGAAAACCCTCGATCTGATCGACGGCCCCGGATGGGTGTGGCTCGTCGACGTCGATCTCCTCGACCTCGACGGCGCCGGGATTTACCGCTGGCCTCGTCCCCGCTGGAAAGAGGTCGAAGTCGTCGACGGACAGCTCTACTGGTCCAGCCCCTCCCTCGCGTTCGGGAAGAACGTCGACCTCGAAGCCAACACGGTCGAAGGTGTCTGGCCCGGTACGCTCGACGACCGCGAGCTGATGATCGCGCTCTCGAAGGTCCACGAACTCCGGAACGTCCTCGAAGACGATGCTCAGCGCGGGTTCGCCATCGAGACGCAGGTCTTCTCGATCGTCCGGTCTGCAACGAGACAGGCCGTCCTCTCTGTGGTCCAGACCTTCGAGAAGTCGACGCTGCCTGATCGTGGCGAGTCGATCAATCAGGCCATCGACGACGCGATAGAACAGTTCGACCTCGATCGGCATATCCGCGATCGCGACGATGACGACCCGCTTGACGAGTTCGATAGTCCTGACCTCGATGCCGCGGCTCAAGCGGCTGCCTCGAACCAAACGGAGGCTGCAACCGATGACTGATTCTGATGAACGACTGCTAAATGCATCGAAGCTGTACGAACAGGCTCGTGGTCGGATGGACAATGGTACGGACCTTCTCTCGCACGCAGGCCTCCCGCTTGACCAGGAAGATCACGATGTTCTCTCCTTCCTCTATGATGAGCCGATCAGCAACGAACTCGGTGCATTCGAGGAAACCCGTCTCGGTCAAGTCGTCGATGCACACCTTCGGTCGGAAAGCGCCACGCAAGCAGTCAAACAGGGAGACAGTGAGGCGTTGTCTTACCATGTCGGGATTACTGAACAGGATCTCGACGCGAGCGCGCTCACGCTCCCGGCTCGAATCCTCAACGAACTCGATCGCGATGGCGCGCTCACTACCGTCCTCGCGGCTGGTGATCCGAACACGGGGAAGACGAACAGTGCGTGGCTCTTAATCGAACTCGGTCGGACACTCTGGGATGATCTCCTGATTCTGAGTAATGCCCGCGCGAGTATCGTCGACGAACGGGTGACGACCTGCCACGATCTGGCGCTGTCTCTACTAGAACACCGCGACCGTCCGAAAGCGGTCGTGATCGATGAGGGTTCGACCCACTTCGACGCGCGGACGAACTCTCACGATGTTGCTACCCAGTGGTCTCCGTTACTCAAGCGGATGAGCAAACTCGGTGTCGAGCTGGTGATCGTGATCGGTCACACTGGGAAAGACGTGGACCCGGAGATGAAGCGTCTCACGTCGTTGGCGTTCTACAAGACCGAGCCAAAAACAATCGAGTTCTATCGTCGCTGGCCCGCAGACTCAGACCGACCGACAGAACAGTTGTTCGGTGGTCCGGTCGAATCGCTTGAGGCGACCGCAGTTGAGTACGATCCCGACGAGCCCGCACCGTGGAGCTGGAACCTCCGCTCGAACCTGTTCGACCTCGACCTCTCTTGGTCGGCACTCTTAGCAGAACTTCGAGATCGCGGCCCCGACGACTAGGAACGGAGTCCACCGTCGGGGCGGTCCCACGTGGCTGCGGTAGCGGTCCCTCTGTGACCGGAGCGAGACGCAACGGACCCAGCGGTAGCCCGGAACGGCGCGCAGCGCCGCACGCCCGGAACGTGGCCGTACCGTCGATGCGGAGGGATTCCCTATTATGAGTGTGTCATAGAAGACTTCCTACACCTACATCGGAATCGCTCAGGGCAGGGCAAGAACTTTACACTTTGTCTTGAGTTAAATCGAGTAGCGACCTAACTAACGATGAAATTGGATTATCTACTCTCTGACGTCCGTGCTGTTTCGTCTGGTGTAGGGGTTGTTCTATTGGCTGTAGTGTCTCTCGCCCTTGCTGCAGTCCTCGGAACGTTCGTTCTAACACATAGCGATCTGATCCAACAGGACGCCCCCCAAGCATCACTTGAATGGGAGTATAATGAGGCAGAGCAATCAGTCAGTGTGTATCACAAGAACGGCGACGAGCTAAATCGCAGTGAACTCGACGTCAGTGAGTCGGGAACAAGAGATGGTATCTCGTTAGTTGGCAGTGGTGAGAAGGGAGGCTACGCTCCTGACGAAGAAGTCGCAAACGGTTCCTATGAGACAGGCGAGACGATCAAAATCGTCTGGAAGGCTGCTGAAAGTGACACAACCGTAACTATCGCTGAAAGTACCGCTCCAAGCGACTAATCCCCTGATACGCCACAAACAGTCCGCAATCAAATTCTCACGGCCAATTCAGTTGTAGAGACGTGAAATAAAAACCGTGACAACTCTTCTATGACACCCTGTATTATTCTATTCTACCGATATGCCCACCCACCCTTCCACCCACCCCTTATTAGGTGGTTAGGTGATTCCGCGCGGCCCCTCCTTGTGGGGGGTCGCGCGGAAAACTACTCCATCGGCCGTCGCGTGAGATTTTCAGCGTCTAGGTCGCCGCGTAGGTACGCTAATCCCAATGAAGTGATCTCATACATATCATCACAAATTGGTGCGATTAGTTCTCGCCGTGCCAATTCTTGACACCGTTCATAGATGTGACTTTGCGAAACCTGTAGATCTTCAAAGTTAGAATCGGAGTCTATCGTGGCTGGAGTTGCCCAACTGTCTTCTGATAGGTGCTCTAAGATTCGTTCGTCAATTTGCTGCATCCATTTAGCCGATTTCCGACCTGCCATTTATGCTGTCGAAGATTCTCGTTCGTCCTTCGGATCTGGTAGCTGACCGGCATCTAACTCCCCTTTTAGATAGCCACTTCCACTTTCGGTAATCACATACACGCCATTTCCTAATGGCTGAAGCAGACCGTGCTCTGCTAACTTCTTTAGCCTGCGTGAGATCTGCGATCTAGACACACGGATATAGTCGTGGTCCGCAAGCTCGGTGGCGGTCCCTGAACCTTCGTCGCGAATTATCTCTAGGATCCGGTCGTCCCAGAGAGTCATCCAAGCTGCGGATTTCCGCATTCAGTTGTGTATTTACTACCGCGTGGTCTTATTTATAACAGTATGGGTAAAATTTCACTTTTAGTCTTTTTTAGAACAACCTGTGAATTTATACACAACGAGTGTTATTGTGGTCGTGTGAAGCCACCGGGTCGGATACCGACGCCTCTGGTCGGTTGATGAAGAGTGGGACCGTGCTCCAACACGGTCCCAGAAGGTGGCTTCGTTCCCTGTGATGAGTGAAGCCAGCTACGCGGGCTATGCCCGCACGAAGGACGTAACGGCGCATTTTGAAAACAGCATCGGCTCTCTCGCCGGTTCGATCGAGGTGAGTACTGGTGAGTGACGCCCCAGGTGGAGAGGACAACCTTCGACCGATTTCCCCGGCTGAGGCTCGTGACCTGTATCTCGAATCTCTCCGAGACGAAGCAGCCGATTGGACTCAGCAATCTCAAGAAAGCCACCTTCGCGCCTTCATCGAATGGTGTCGCGAAGAGGCTGAAATCGAGAATATGAATGTCCTCTCGGGACGCGACATTTTCCAGTTCCGTCAGTGGCGACGTAGTGGCGAATACTCGAAGGGCAAAGACGGTGAAATCGCACCGCGAACCCTCGCGAGCGCACTTACTACTGTCCGCACTTTCCTCCGCTTCTGCGGACAGATCGAAGCCGTCCCACCGGAGCTGTACGAACGGGTTGACCTCCCAGCGCTGTCGAAAGCAGACCAAGTCAGTGATTCGACGATCGCGCCGGAGCGCGTCCCGAAGATTCTCGACTACCTGAGTACCTACCAGTACGGCTCTCGTGACCACGCGATCTGGGCTCTGGTGTGGCACACCGGAATGCGTTCGGGCGGACTTCGATCTCTCGATCTCGACGACGTGTACCTCGACGACAACGAGCCATACATCGAACTCCATCACCGTCCGAACGAGGGAACTCCCCTCAAGAACCAGTACGACGGTGAACGGGTTAACAGGATCAGTCGCCGGGTCGCACAGGTTCTACAAGATTACATCGACGGTCCTCGGGTCGACAAGGTAGACGACTATGGTCGGTCTCCGTTGATCACGACGCGGCAGGGTCGGGTCTCGTCGACGGCTATTCGAAATACGTTCTACCGCTGGACTCGACCGTGTAAGGTCGGTGTTGAGTGTCCGCACGGTGAGGACCCGACGACCTGTGAGTGGGCTGGACCAGGCCCGATGAGTAAGTGTCCGTCAGCTCGCTCTACTCACGATGTCCGGAAGGCCCGCGTGACTCGGTATCGGAACGACGGTGTTCCACGCGGGGTGGTTTCGGATCGGCTGAATGCATCCGAGGACGTGCTCGATCTGCATTATGATCGTGCCTCGGATCGAGAGAAGGCGGATCGACGCTGGGAATTCCTTCAATAGTCACAAAGATGATACAAAAAGTCAGAAAATACGGTCAAAATCCGTTCGGTGGAGACCTGCAGCGCCCATCCTCTCGCAACCCTCCTCGAAACCAAGAGTATCGAGTACGCCACTCGAAGCGCTCAACAAGCACTACGACGAACGCACCCGTCCGTCTTCGTGTGATCCGGTGCCGTATAGACGCTGTCGTGGTACAAGCGGTGGAGCCCCTCCGCATCCCGCAGTACTTGACGACCCCCTGATAGGGTGGCCTTCGCTGCCATTTTGTGCTCATCTCTCCCCCGATGAGAGAGAATTAACCGTCCCGTACCCGTCGCGCCGTTGCCGCGCGCACTCCGTCGTGACGGCAAGGTGCCGGACGGGTATTCGCGGCATCTCCAGCCGAAGTATGTGGGAGTTATCCACACGATAATAACAGACAAACAACCAATTAATTACCTCTTTGTCCCGGTGCAGTCAGGCGATTCTCTACAATCGCCCGTGTGAAATCTGGGATGTTTCTCGTGGAGGTGGAAGCAGTCGTCTTGGTCTGTAACTTCCGTCCTAAGCCGGTTAATTATCTAATACTTATGGTTTCTTGACCCAGGTGTATGCCAGAAAAGACAAACAGAAACGAGATTACCACATCCGGTGAGTTCGAGTGGCGGTCCGTCCCGGACTCGAACAGTGGCTCGGAGCGCAGTCACCTGGCGTTGGTTGCGTTCGTGGCCGTCACGGTGGTGTTCGGCAGTATGGGGATGGTGTTTATGTCGGCTCCAGCGAGCGCGAGCACGTCGTTCACCGCGAACGATGTGTCGGCTACGACGGCCAACGGGAAACTGACTGAGCTGACGGTGGCACCGAATGGGACCGTGAGCTACTCCGGACTCGAACAGGAGCCCTCGGGGGTCACGGTGACCGTCGAGGTCAAGGGGGGGTCGGCATCCGACTGGGAGGAGATCAGCTCGAAGAGCCACAGCGCGACCGGACTCAGTGGCGACGTCAGCTACGATTTCAGCGAGACGAGACTGCTGCAAGACAGCTCGATGAAGCCGAGCGATTTCAGAGCGACCGACGGCAACTCGGGGTCGACTGACGTGCAGATCCGCGTAACTGCAGTTGTCGAAGATGCAGGACCGAACGGTGACGACGTAACGACGACGAGCACGAATTCGTTCGCCGTCACGGTTGAGAACAAAAAGGCCGGCGCCGGCGTCGGCGGCAAGGCCAACACGGGTGCGAGGGGACCATGATTTCGACACCCATTCGGCGAGCAGACGTGCTCCGTTCGACACCCACTCGACGAGCGGACGTGCTCCGTTCGACACCCATTCGGCCCGCGGACGCTCGCCAACGAGGGAGGTCACAGCGATGAGCGAATCCGGGAAGCCGATGACAGACGTGACGCTCCCGGGTACGGGAGGAAGTACGGTGAGCGTGTATCGTCTCTGCGACGACGAGTCATCGTCCCTACTGGCGTTTCCACCCACTTCGGTCGGCGTCAACGAGCTTGACCCGACGCACCCGCTCTGGAACCTGACGTGGTTCCAGTTCACCGCGAGTGTGAACGTGTACGTCGTCGTCGATCACGGGAAGGCGTCGATCCATACCGGTCCCGATCAGTTGGCCGGCGTAGTCCCGCATCTGACCGACGCCGAACAGGACCTCGCCGCAGCGTGTGGCATCGCAGACAGAGGCGAGCGAGAGACGACGTGGGTCTGCCTCGTGGACCAGACCGGGACGGTACAGTCGAGGTGGGCCACAGACACGGAGGGCTTCGACCTCGACGCCGTTCACGAAACGATTCGCGAAACCATAACGGAGAATCCCCAATGAGTATCAAAATGACCGATCTGGAGACCGAAGAGCAACGAGTGGAGAAGACAGTCAACGGCGTGACCGTTCGGAAAGAACTCAGAGAGACCGAAAGCGGCATCACGGTGGTCGTGTTCACGCTGATGAACGGGCGCGACGACGAGGTGGCAGTCGATCTCGACGAGCCGCTCCCGGAAGATTTCTCAGTTGAGAAGGTCGGTCTCCATCCGGAATACAACCCCGACAGGTGGACGGTCACCAAGGAGCGGCTCATTTTCGAGGCGATTATCGACGGCGGCGAGGGACTCGTCACGCTGTACGGGGTCGACGTCGAGTCCGCCGAGAAGGCGAGACCGTTCCTCACGGACCCGCAGGTGGATACGAGCATCCCCCTCGAAGACCCACTCGAGGACGACGGATCGACCGAGGACACCAGCGGCAGCATCAACCACGACGAGCTCGCGGACCACTTCTCAGAACTGGACGAGGTGACCGGCGGGGGCTCCGCGGCCCTAAGCACGTCGGCGGACGGAGGCACGGACGTCGTCGCGGACCACAAATCCAACGCCCGCCCCGCCGGCGTTGGTGAAGAAGAAGCCGAGGCGGCCGACGAGGCGAAGAACGGCGAGAGTGACGAGACCGGGGACGCTGCGTCGGAGGTGGCCGAAGAGGTGCGCCCGGCCGACGACGAGGTCGATCTGGACGAGGCCGGCAGCACCAACGGGACGTCCGACGCGACCGGTGCCACAGAGGAGGTCGACGACGAACAGGCAGAGAAAGAACCGGGTGACGAGGTGGATGCTGCGGCGACCGAGGAGGAGAACGGGTCGACTGACGTGCCGGCCGACGCGTTGACGCGCGAGGACCTGCTCTCCTGTCTGGTGGACGAACTCGAGGACCGGACCCTGACCTCCCGCGAGCGGTCGGTGCTGGTCGAGTCCCTCGGCGTCGGCAAGGTCAACACCCTCGACGCCCGACTCCGCCGCACGCAGCGGACCGTTGAGGACCTCTCTGCGTACGAGGACGCGCTCGCGGAGTTCATCGAGCACAACGGCGGCGCCGCCCAGGTCATCGACGAGCTCCGTACCGAGATCGACGAGCTGCGCGGCGACGTGGCAGCCATCGAGGACGAACTGGGAGAGACTCACGAGAAGGTGGCCGCGCTGCAGTCCGATATGGACGCGACGTCCGACGCCGTCGAATCGGTCCGTGGCTCGGTCGAAGAGCTGGAGGTCGCCCACGAGGACGCCGTCACCGGGCTCGAGACCGACCTCGACGAACTCGAGGACACCGTCGAAGATCTTTCGACGTCTCACGAGTCCGCCATCAGCTCGTTGGAGTCGGACGTCGAGTCCTTCCGCGACTGGCAGCGCTCTCTCAGTGAGGCGATCGAGTTCACGTTCACCGATGAGGAGTAGTGTCTGACGAGACATTTATGTTGTCCGAATCACATATGCCAGAACGGTTACGGAGTATAGTGGGGGTAGATCGTATCTTAAGCGGGCAGCACGACAGTGGCCACAAAAAGCAGCTAACTGACCCTGCAGAGGAGGTCGGCCAGTCGGAGCTCCATCAGATACTATCCAACGAGCGGCGACGCAGGCTCATCAGGGAGATCGTCGAAAACGAGGACAAGGAGCTAACCGTCAGCGAACTCTCCGAGCGACTCGCGGCACAAGAGTCTGGCACCGAACCTGCCCCGCGGAAGGTGCGTCACAGTGTCTACGTAACTCTGCGACAGAACCACGTCCCGAAACTCGACGACCACGATGTAGTCGATTTCGACGGCGAGTCGAAATGCATCGAACCGAACGAGCGGACGCCGGTCTTCTACCGACTCATCGACGAGGCGGACGGGACAGAGTGGCCCTCCGAACGCCACGTACTACTCGCGCTGCTCGTTGGAACGGTGCTGGGTCTCGTTGGCATCCTGGACGCCTTGCCACTTGGGCTCTTCACCGAGTCACAGATCGCCGGGGCGTTTGTCCTCTGGCAACTGGGACTCGTCATCGTCCTCAAGCGGTACTCCTCCTGAGTGTGGACGGTCCACGATTAGTCCCGCAACCCGTTCTCGAATCGTGTCGCGCTGTTTCTTCTCGTGGTGAAGTTCCGTGTGGTCTTTCCACCCGACGTGGAGACGCAGAGGCGATCGTGTGCTGGTGACCATCGAGCGAGCAGTGTCGTGATCGCCATCGAGAGGGCAGTCGGAACCCTCGCTGGACGAAGCAGTGATTCGAACCACCGCGACACTGGCTGTACGCTGCTGTCAATCCCAAAATCAACGAATCACTCCACGTCAGGCTGTTTCAGGCCATAGTAGCGTTTGCAACTGATCACACAGCCAATCGCACGACTGCGTGCGATTCGGTGAGTAAAGACTTGCAAACGCTACTGTAGCACCACGCGACTCACTCTGCTGTTTCTCCGCGAACCCCGCGACAAACAGCAGATCGCGCAGGCCACGTTCCTCGTCGATGGAGCGCACCACCTCAAAACGGCACTCCAACGACTTGGAATCCAGTCCCAGGAGATTCACTATGGGAGTGGGAACGCCATCGAACGTGTGGTTAGAGAGGTAAACGCCGTCCCTCTTCGCTTTCAAATCCGTTCAGCAACGTGGAGCCACCGACAGCGGAATCGCGGCTCCAGGCCTTCGCCGTCTAGTGGAAATGTCAAACTTGACACGATGGTTCTGTCCATTCAGATCAGTTCGAAGACGTGGATCGGCCACTCCTCCTCGTAGGACAGATCGAAGTCCGGATCGATATCGACCGTCTCGGGATCACGGACTTTGAGTTCGACGCGGTCTCCGATGCCGACGTCCTCGATCGAAGCGTCGACACGACCTGTCAGACGAGCCGAAGAGTCGAGTTCGACCACTGCGACGGTGATCGGCGCCAAGTGGTCAAACGCGGACGGGGGTCGGTTGACCGACGTGTACGAGATTACCTCGCCGGTTCGGGGCTGTTCCGATAACGTGACTTCCCGGCTGCCACAGCCGTAACACGCGGGACGAGGCGGCAGCAGGTGCGTATCACACTCCGTACAGCGGGCGGCCACCAACCGGCCCTCAGCCAACGCGTCGAAGAAGCCGGGGAGCGTGAACGGGGAGTCGGCGGTGATGTCTTCCGGTACGAGCGGTCCTGTCGTCGTGGAGTCGGTGTCTGTCATCGGTGAATCACTCTCTTCGGTCATTGTGCAGTCAGAACGTGGGCTACAGTGTGCGCATCCGCGACGCCACCTTCGTTGATGAGCAGTGCGGTGTCGGCGTCGGGCACCTGCCGTTCACCGGCCCGTCCAGTGAGCTGTTCGTAGGCTTCGACCGCCTGCAACAGCCCGGTCGCCCCAATCGGGTGCCCGCGGGCCTTCAGTCCGCCGCTGGTGTTGATCTGGACGTCGGTCCAGCCCGCCGATCGGTCCTCGGGATCCTCGACAGTCTCGATTCCGCGACCCTTGGGGGCGAACTCGGCGGCCTCGGCCAGCAGTGCCTCACAGACGGTGAAGGCGTCGTGGACCTCCGCGACGTCGATATCCGCGGCGCCCACGCCGGCGTCCTCGTAAGCGGTCGAGGCTGCGACGTTCGCCCCCTCGACGAACGTCAGATCGCGCTCGGCGACGGCGAGGTTGTTGGCCGCCGAGCCAACGCCGGCTACGCGAACCGTGTCGGGACGGCTCTGCAGGTCGGCCGCCACCTCGTCGTTCGCGACGACGACGGCTGCGGCACCGTCGGTAACGGGCGCACAGTCGTACAGTTTCAGTGGGGGAGCGACGTCGGGAGCGTCCATCGCAGTCTCGATATCGACTGCCTGCTGAAACATCGCCCGTGGGTTGGCCGCCGCGTTCCGGTGGTTCTTCACGGCGATGCGAGCCAGGTCTCGTTCCGTCGCGTCGGTTTCGTGGAGGTATCGCCGCGCGAGCAGGGCGTACGTGGCGGGCGCGGTGATCCCGGACCGCTGTTCTAAGGCACGCTCGAAGGCGGCCCCGAGCGCGTTCGTGGCCCCTTCGGTCCCGCCGGCAGTCATTTTCTCGACACCACAGGCCAACACTGCGTCGTGGACGCCCGCCCGAACATCCCGGACTGCGTTCTTGAGCGCGAGCGCACCTGCGGCCGCACACGCCTCGACACGCTCTGCGGGGACATTTCGCAGGCCGGCCCATTCGGCCATCAGTGTTCCCTGCATAATCTGATTCTCGTACCGTTCGGACTGGGCGCCGACGTACAGCCCGTCGACGGCGTCGGCCGGATCGGGCAATCCTTCGAACGCCTCGGCCAGTGCTTTCGAGAACAGGTCGCGGCCGGGCAGATCTGTCTTGCCCAGCGGAGACGAACCGACCGCGATGAGATGAGCTGTGGACATCTCCTATTGTTCCTCCACTATTGATATTAATAGTTTGGCCGCAAAGCCGTCTGGCTTCGGCTCTGGTCGTCGCAATCGAGCGGTCGCATAGTTCCACTCCGCCTGGAGAAAGAACTTTACGTCCCACTGTCACTCGTTGGCATACTGTGAATCGACCGATGACGACGCTCGACTTCCTCGACAGGGGGGTCGACATCTACGGCGACGTCGTTGGCGTGATCGCCCACGACGGTACCGAGTACACCTACGCCGAGTTCGGCGAACGCGTCGACCGCGCAGCGGCGGCGCTCGCAGATCTCGGCATCGAGAAGGGCGACCGCGTGGCGCTGCTCTCGCCAAACACACACTGGTTTCTGGAGACACTGTTCGCAATCAACGTCCTCGGGGCTATCTCGGTCCCGCTCAACTACCGGCTCATCGCCGAGGACTACGAGTACATCCTCAACGACTGCGGCGCTCGGGCGATCATCGCCGATCACGAGTACGCCGAGAAGGTCGAAGCGATCCGCGGCCAGGTCCCCGCCACGGCGTTCGTCGCCAACCCGGCCGAGCGCGTCGACGGCGACTGGCGCGACTACGAGTCACTTCTGGAGAGCGCCGACCCCGGCGCGGTCGAGCGCCCCGACATCTCCGAGGACGACCCCGCGACGATCAACTACACGAGCGGGACGACCGGCGACCCAAAGGGCGTGGTCCGGACTCACCGCACCGAACACTGGCACGCGCTGATCACCACCCACCACACCGAGGTCAGCGACGACGACGCTTACCTCTGGACACTCCCGATGTTCCACGTCAACGGCTGGGGCTATCCCTACGTCATCACTGGCGTCGGCGGGACACACGTCTGCCAGCGCCACTTCGACAGCGAGGGCTCCTTCGAGCGCATCCACGCCCACGACGTGACCTATCTCTGTGGCGCGCCGACGGTCCTCGACCAGATGGTCGACCACTATCAGACCCACGACATCGCGGCGACCGGTGACAAGCCAGTCAGGATCGCGACCGCGGCCAGCCCGCCGCCGGAGGCCACCATCCGGACCGTCGAGGACGAACTCGGCTGGAACATTTTGCACGTCTACGGGCTGACCGAGACCGGTCCGCTGATCACGACGAGCAACTCGCCGCGCCGGATCGAGAGCGAGGGTCGCTTCGCGATCAAGACCCGCCAGGGCCACGCGATGCTCGGGACCGAACTGCGCGTCGTCGACGAGGCCGGCGAGGACGTTCCGACCGACGACGAGACGATGGGCGAGATCATCGTCCGCGGCAACCAGGTTATGGATCGCTACTGGAACAAGCCCGAGCGGACCCGCGAGGCCTTCTCTGGCCGGGTCGACGGGTGGTTCCACACCGGCGACTTCGCCACTGTCGACGAACGCGAGATGATTTCGATCAAGGATCGCAAGAAAGACGTCATCATCAGCGGCGGCGAGAACATCTCCAGCGTCGAGGTCGAGGACGCCCTCTACGACCACCCCGACATCGAACGCGTCGCCGTGATCGGCGTCCCCCACGAGAAGTGGGGTGAGACGCCCAAAGCAATCGTTGTGCCCGCCGACGGCGCCGACCTCACCGAGGAGGGGGTCATCGAGTTCGCCCGCGACAACCTCGCACACTTCAAGTGCCCGACCGTCGTCGCGTTCGTCGACGGCCTCCCCGAGACCTCCACGGGAAAAGTCCGTAAGGTCGAACTTCGGGAGTCCCACGGCGACCCTGTTGAGTGACCCGTCCGTTCCGGTTCTTGCCGGCGGCTCTCACGAGGGTTACGCTGCGACAATCTGCTCGTAGGTCGCTTGGTCGAGGACTTGCGGGTCGTACGTCACACCACGGAAGTCGAGAACGTCGACGAACGCGCGAAGGTGGCTCTTTGAGCCCTCGAGAAGATTCCAGTAGACTCGCTCGATGTCTTCGTTGTCTGTCGCGTCAATCTCCTCTTGAATGTCGATCGCATCGATTTCTTCGATAAAACCGCCAACGCGCAGCGCTTCGAGTTCCGACTTGCGGCCACGGGAAACGAGCGTGTCGTACTTGTGTTGCAGTTCGTCGTTCGTGAACGTCCCTACTTCGCCCGTTGCCGGATCTTCGAGGTCGTACTTGTCAAGGAGAGCAGCCATAGCGTCGATGTGACGCTCTTCTGATTCCACGATGTTCTGGAACACCGTTAGTCCGTACTCGTCGTAGAGAACGAGATAGACGTCGCGCGCCAATTTCTCCTCTTCACGCATAAACAAGAGGCCCGCTCGTTCGGCGTCCGTGAGAACGCTCGTCGAACCGTCCCTTGCGCCCCCGTTGTCTTTGGACTGCTGCTGTTTCGCAGTTCCTACTGACGCAAATGCCGATCCAGTCACAATGAGACCGATGCCACGAACGAGTGACCGACGGTCGATATCTCGTCGAACCATTATCGGATATATTCCCAGGTTGCGAATAGTGATTCTGGTTAGTCCGTCGAAAACACACCAAAACAGATTATTTTTCCAACATGTTTTATTTTTCTTCATATAGTAGAAAATACGTGCTTTTATCGGGCGTTGCGTGGGGAGCAGACACGTGGTGGCCCCAAGCCCCTGAAGTCAGCCGCGTCACGCCTGAAGGTTCGTTCGACAGCCGAATGGGGAGCGGTTGCCACCGGAACTCGGGACGACAATGACGTAGTTGCAACCGCGACTGTCGATCACGGTTTGCTCGAAGACGGAATCGGCTCCTGTGACGAACCAGGGGCCACCGCAGCCTTTGTTTCCTCTCCCGGTTCAGGCGAATTTGCGGCAGCGAGCTTCCCAGTCTCATCCGAGAGCTTGAACGATTCCAATACTGCCGTCAGTTCCTCGGCGCGTGTCGAGAGTCCCTCGATATCCTCGCGAATCCCCTCAATCGAAGTGGACTGTTCGGTTGCTGACGTTGCAGCCGCGTTCGCTTGCTCGCTCGTTTTCTGGCTGATCTTTGATACCCGATCAGAGAGACCCGCCACTTCCTGTGTCGAGTGCGCTTGCTGTCCAGTCGTGTCGTCGATCGTCTGAACCCCGGCGTTTACTTCGTCGAGGTCGTCGACGACCGCTTCGATGTCTTCCATCGCGTCCTCGATAGTGTCGGCGCCGCCGACAACGCGTGTCTGCATCGTCTCGACGTTGTCGACCGCTTCGGCCGTCGCGACGGTGACGCTCTCGATGGACTCTGCGATCTCTTCCGTACGATCTGACGTCTCCGCAGCGAGTGATTTGATCTCGTCGGCGACGACCGCGAACCCCTCGCCGGCGCCCCCTGCACGAGCCGCTTCGATCGACGCATTGAGCGCGAGAATGTTCGTCTGATTGGCGATCTCGTCGATCGTCGAGACAACCTCGTTGATCCCTTTGACCTCGGATTCGAGGGCTTTCACTGTCTCTCTCGTCTCGTCGGCGACGTGGGTCATCTCGTCGAGCGTATCGAGGGCTTCGAGGGCGGCATCGCGAGACTCGTCGCCGACCGCGGCCGCGGATTCGGATCGACTCGCGAGTTCGTCGGTCTGTGCGGCGACCTCCTCGACGCTCGCAGAGAGATCTTCCATCTCCGCGGAGATATTTTCGAGGAGGTCGTGTTGTTCTGCGGTGCCGTCGGCGATCTCGCCGGTGGCCTCGCTGACGTTCTGACTCGACGCAGCGATGTCTTGCGCCCCGCTCGTGACCGTCTGGCTCGTGTCGTCGACCGCCTCGGAGAAGCGTCGGATCTCACGCATCGCCGCCTCCATCTCGTCCATCATTTCGTTGAACTGCGCCCCGATCGCGGCCATCGCCTCGTTTTCGGCGTTTGTGTCCATTCGGACGGTGAGGTCGCCGTCGGCGGCGCGGTCCATCACGTCCCCGTACTCGCCGGCTTTCGCCTCTAAAGATGCAGAGAGCGACTCCGAGCGTTCGATCCGCTCGCGAAGTTCCGAGCGCATCTCACCGAACGCGTCGTAGACGGCCGCCACCTCGTCGGTTCGGTCCGTCTCTAGCGTCGCGTCCAAGTTGCCGTTCGCCAGTTCCGTCGCGCGGTCACGGAGGCGACGCATCGACCCGATCGTCGACCGACCGAAGGTGAGCCCGAAGAGAGCGAACCCAACTAGCGAGACTCCCGTTATCAGGGCGAGACTTCGATGAACGGCCCGCGTGACCGCGTACGCCTCCGATTTGGGCTGTTGGACGAGCGCAGCCATCTCAGTCCCGCTGACGGGAGCGTACGCGACGATCGTTCCGTCGTCGGTCGCAGTAAGACCGGTCGTTCCGTTCAACCCCCGCTGGAGGTGCGACACGCTGGCCCCGTAGGCGTACGTCGACCCGATCGCGTCCGTCCGTTGGGAGAGTTTGACCGTCCCTTCCTGATCCACAATCTGCACGTACGACGAGTTCGAGGCGGTCTCGAACATCGCCGAGCGCTTCTCAACGTCGACGGTGACGATGACGACGCTAGTCATCTGCTGTGTCGGAGTGGCGAAGGCGATCAGCATCTCGCCGTTCCGTTCGTACACTTCGGACACCGCGACTTCCGTCCAGTCGTTGAATGCGAGCGTTTCGGTGTCTCTCGACCCCTCGACCCAGGTGTATCGGTCCTGTTCGAACGCTCTGTTCCTGCTCGAAACGTTGGTGCTCGCGACGTACCGGCTGCTGGGCAAGTCGACGACGTGGATGGCACGAGCGTCTTCCGGAAGCGAGTGGAGGTCGCTCGTGATGACGCCCTGGGCTGTTCCCCCCTCGTTGATGAGGCCACGCTGGGAGATCATCTGCGCCGATTGCTCGTACGTCGCGAGCCACTGCTCCGTCTCGTAGGCCTGTTGCTCGGCTTGCATCGTCAACTGGGACTCGACGGACTCTTCGACGAGTCCCGCAACTCGGTGTTCGGCGTAGAATCCCACGCCACTGACGAGCAACGCGAGCACAATTGTCAGAAGAAAAAACTTTCTGAGGATACTCTTTCGAACCGGCTTCGGGACGAGCGAGTCCAGCATCTACGTTGCCCTGAACAGTTGGCTGACTAATTTATTCTGTCCAAATTATACGTTCTGATATCGTATCATTAGGTGAACTGAGGACTATTTTCGTCTATATTGCTGACGCTAGAACAGGTTCAAAATTAATCTATTATTTCTGGGATGTACGGTTATCGAGTATGACGTAACCGGCTGAAAAATGCGCTTTTGCGTCTCAATTTCTTATATTTCGTACGGCAGCCTAAATACTATTTTTATTATCTTTGTCGTAGAAGGGGTAGAGTTATCGAAACTAATACATCACAAGTATAATATATCTTTTAATTATATAATATTACAGTTATTGATAGAGGACTTCTTGATGCGATACTAACGACGTGGTGTCGCCGGGAATCAATCTTCTCCTCGTCTTTCGGCAACCATCTCCCTCCGAGAGACGAGAGATTCGTGACCGTAAGTATCAGATAGCTAGTGGGACCGGTTACTCGGCGTCGATAATATACCCTCTATGAAGTGGTATCTCCCTTTTCGGAGTCACTCGCTTCCTGCAGAGTCACCGGCTTCCTGCTGCTGTTGGGCTTCGACTTCGTCGGACTGGGTTTCGCGCCACCAGACCAACTCGAATTCGATGCTCTCTTTCGATTCTGTGCCGCTTTCTGCGGGGTCGGACTCGCCCTCCAGTTTGAACGTTATCGAATCAGTCGGATCCACCTGCATCTGTCGGCCACCCAGTTCGAGCGTGAACTCGCCGCCACCTTCGAGTTGGTCTGCCAGGTCTCGGAGGTACGCCGCGACTTCAGCGCGCGTCTTCTCGGCTTCGGTTTCGATTTCGGACATAGTTGTCTAGACGGCTGACACGACGATGAATGATGGGAGTTTTCCCAGGTCGTAAGAACGCTCGGCGTACCGAATCACCGCTCGAACGCCAGAGAACGAACGCGTTGCGTGCCAGTCTACCTACGAGAATCGATCACAGCAGACGCCACCGCTCGGGATCAAGCCTCCTGCTCCTGCCAGCCCCCGGCGTCAAGGACCGCGAAGAGTTTTCGCCAGTTCTCGTCGTCCTCAGCCTCGGGCAGTTGATTCCGGAGTTGTTGTACGTCCGAATCCGGCACCAGCGAACTCACGAGGTCGACGATGACCTGGGCGTGATACGCCGCGTCGGAGCGCTCGATTCCCTCAATCTCGCTCACCCGTCCGACGAACTCCGTCCAGTCGAATCGCTGGCCGTGCTCGTGGACTGCGCCCGTCAAGTACCACTTGATCTCCATCGGGAGCGAGGCGGCGAGGTCCTCGGCGTTCCCTTCCGGGATCCGCTGGCCGAGCGTCGTCAACGTCGCTCGGATCGCCCGCACTGCTTCGCCCGTCCCGGGGAGTTCGAGTCGGTGCTGCACCTCGCCGGTGAATTCGTCGAAGTTCATAGGAATCGCCCGCCTCAGAGTACGTGAGACCGACTCATAATTGCTCGCGTAGTTACCATTCGCTTGTGGATGCTGCAGGCGTCGTCGACCTCTCTCGGTGGCGTCGACAGCGAGGGTCGAACCGGATGTCGCACTGTCCGATACGACAGTCAGGGGACTTTCAGATACGCGTAGCCGTCGCTCTGGAGCCGTGTGAGTTCGCCGACCCCCGACGGCACGAGTTTGACGTTCGAGAGGAGATCGGACTTGGCGATGTCGTGGCCACGAACGGAGTTCCGACAGCCGACACACCGGACGCCCGTGCTTCCCAGTCCGCGAATCTTCTCCGAGAGCGGCGCGCCGGCCTCGAACAGCCAGATCGCGCCGCCGTTCGCGAGCAAGACCGCGTCGTCGACGTCTACAGTTTCGTCTTCGAGGAGGTTGCGGACGTTCTGAACCGCGTGTTTCCAGTCGTCGACGTTGCCGCTGGAGACGTGGAATACGACCTGCATACAGGTGCTACACCGGACACCGTTTAGAAGATTGGTGTCTGCCGACGCCATCGCGACTCCCCTGGGCCGCCCCGAATGAACAACCGTTTTGCCACTCGACCGCGCTCGAACGTGGTATGCACGCCATCACGAACAGCGGGTGGATCGAGGTCGTCACGGGCTCGATGTTCTCGGGGAAGACCGAGGAGGTCCTGCGTCGACTCCGCCGCGCGGAGATCGCGGGCCAAGAGATCGCGGTGTTCAAGCCCGCCGTCGACGACCGCTACGGCGAGACGACCGTCGGCTCCCACGTCGGTCGCCAGTGGGACGCCTCGGTCGTGCCCAGCGAGGGCGACGGCATCTGGGAGATCCGAGAACAACTGAACGGGGAAGACGTCGTCGCGGTCGACGAGGCCAACTTCTTCGGCCCGGAACTGGTGGCAGTCTGTCAGCGTCTCGCCGACGACGGCCGGCGCGTGCTCGTCTCCGGCATCGACCAGACGTACCGAGGCGAGCCCTTCGAACCGCTCCCGCAGTTGATGGCCGTCGCCGAGTACGTCGACAAGCTGCAGGCGATCTGTTCACAGTGCGGCGAGCCAGCGACCCGAAATCAGCGGCTCGTCGGAGGCGAACCGGCGCACGTGGACGACCCGACGATCGTCGTCGGGGCCGAGGAGTCCTACGAGGCGCGGTGCCGGAACTGTCATACCCTCCGCCGCGACTAATAGAAAGTAGAGACGACCGTGACGACCTGGGTAGAAAATCCGAGTGGTGGGCGCGAGCGCGGGCCGCGCGGGGTCGCGCGGGCGTGGATCGAGGTACTCGTTCGACCGCAGCAGTTCTTCCGAAACGGCGTCGCACCCGGCGATCAAGCGCCCGGGCTCGTCTTCGGCGTCGCCGTCGCCGTGGCGTATACGATCGGCCTCTTCACCTTCACCCCCGAACGGATCCCGGCGCTCGCCGGCGGGCCGGCGGTCTCGGCGCTCATCGCGCTGACGGCCGTCGCGCTCGTGATCGCGCCCGCGACGCTCCACCTGACGGCAGCGCTCCAGACGATCATCCTGATGATCGCGGTGCGTGACCGTGGCGGGGTCAGCGAGACGGTACAGGTGATCGCCTACGCCGCAGCGCCCTGCATTTTTGTCGGGATCCCGTCTGCCCCGCTCCGGTTGGTCTGCACGCTCTATGCGGCCGCGTTGCTCGTCGTGGGGCTCCGAGAGGTTCACGGGACGACCACGGGACGTGCCGTGATCGCGGGCGCCGTTCCGGCGACACTACTTTTCGGGTCCGCGTTCGGCGGCGTCGACGCCGCGATGGCCGTCCTCCGGCTCGCGGGGATCATCTGAGAGGGGGTATCGTCCCCGTTCAGAGATTCTCTCCGCATCGTCCGACGAGAATCGGTGCGGACGGACGTTGCTTCCTTCGAGGAGGCGCGTTCTGGCGACCTGTGGTACCCACCAGACCCGATCCGCTAGCCGAAACGTCGCGAGTGGGATTCGACAATCGTTTTAGGCGCGGGCCATTTGATTCGCTCAATGGATTGGATTACGCACGACGAGGACGTTTGGTTCGATTTCAGGGGAGATTCCCCAGAGCAGCTCACGCCGGGACGGTATTACAAGGGTACCGTCGATGGATTCGCGGACTTCGGCGTCTTCGTCGATCTCGCGCCCGGGGTGACCGGGCTTCTGCACCGCAGCGAACTAGACCGCCGGCTGGAGAGTCTCGAGTGGGAAGCCGGAGACACCGTCTTCGTTCAGGTGAAGAACGTTCGAAGCAACGGTAACATCGACCTCGGCTGGTCGATCCGACAGTCTGAATCGGAGTTCCGCGGGGCACGTATTCACGACCCCGACGGTGAGCACGACAACGAGCCGATCGAAGCTGCGGATGACGACTCGGGGTCGGCGCCGGTGAAGAAGACGCCGAAAGGCGTCTCCACGAAGTCGCGGGCCACGAACGGACAGCCCTCGGCTGAGACGGTCGACGAGACGGCCGACGAAAGCGACAGCACTGCGACTGAGGAGACGACAGCGGCCGATTCGGCCGAAGCGACGAGCGAGGAAACGGAGACTGAGGACGCTTCCGAGACGACCGAAGACGCTGACGCAACTGCGACCGAAGATGCAGCGGCCGAAGCATCCGAAGACGAGGCCGAACCTGAGCGCGTCACTGTCGAATCGCTCGGCGACCGCGTCGGTGACGTGGTCCGCATCGAGGGCGAAGTCGTCGGCGCGCGACAGACCGGCGGTCCGACGATCTTCGAGGTCCGCGACGAGACGGCCGTCGTCGACTGCGCGGCGTTCGTCGAGGCGGGCGTTCGTGCCTACCCCGACGTCGGCGAGGGCGACGTGATCCGCCTCGACGGCGAGGTCGAACTGCGCCGCGGTGAGCTGCAGATCGAGACCGAGGAGCTGACTTCGCTCTCCGGCGAGGACGCCGACGCCGTCGAACAGCGACTCGCGGACGCGCTCTCGGAGAAGGCCCGCCCCGAATCGGTCGAGCCGCTGGCGGCACACGAGGCCGTCGACGCCGTCACAGACCAGCTCGCCGACGCCGCCGAAGCGATCCGCGGCGCGGTGCTGCAGTCGCGCCCCATCGTCGTCCGCCACGCTGCGACGGCCGACGGCTACGTCGCTGGCGCGGCCATCGAGCGCGCCGTGCTCCCGCTGATCCGTGAGGAGCACGCCCGCGCGGACGCCGAGTACCACTTCTTCACGCGCCGTCCGCTCGACGACCCGGTCTACGGAATGGACGCCGCGACAAACGACGTGACGCGGATGCTCCAGGACAACGAGCGTCACGACGAGAAACTGCCGCTCGTCGTCCTCGTCGGCGTCGGGGGCACGACCGACTCTCTCGACGGCCTCGGCCTGCTCGGCGTCTACGGCGCGTCTCGCGTCGTCGTCGACGCCGAGACGGTCGACACCGAAATCGTCGACGAAGCGAGCGTCCTCGTCTCGCCGAGCCTCACCGACGTCGCCGCCGAGGACCTCTCGACCGGCGCGCTCGGGGCCAACCTCGCCGCCGCCGTCAACGCCGATATGACCGACGATCTGTCCCATCTCCCCGCAGTGAGCTACTGGGAGGACGCACCGTCGGTGTACGCCGACCTCGCTGCAGACGCCGGCTACGGCGCCGACCGGACGCGGAAGCTCCGCGAGGCCGTCGCGCTCGAAGCCTACTACCAGTCCTACCAGGACAAGCGCGAACTCATCACCGACCTCCTGTTCGACGACGACGGCGGCCTCGCCGACCACGTCTCAGAGCAGTTCCGCATCAAACTGGACGACGAGGTCGAGACCGCCGAAGCCAACCTCGAGACGCGCGACGTCGACGGCCTCTCCGTCGCCGTCCTCGACGCGGACTCCTACAGTCACCGCTTCGACTTCCCGCCGACGGCACTGCTCGCCGACGCGCTTCACCGGGGCGCCGACGAGGATCGAGCAGCGACCGTCGTCTACTCCACGGACGAACTGTTCGTGCGCGCGGCCGACGTCGACGTCCGCGCTGCCGCCGACGCCGCCAGCGAAGCCGTCCCCGAAGGCGGAATCACGGCGGTCGGCATCCGACAGAATCGCATCGAGTTCCTCTCGGGCGCGCGTGAGGACGTCGTCGACGCCGTCGTCGATTCCGTCGCCGATCAGTTCTAAGCCGTAAGCTGGCTCCGCACACGACCCCGCGCACTTTTTGCCGTTCCCTCTCGCCTCGACTCCGAGGAGCGACACGCTTAACCCCGAAACGCGACGAGAAACGCCCAATGAAACACCGCTCGCGACGACTCTCGGGGGTGACTCGCTAGTGAGCACGGACGCTGACCCCGAGCCGACGGAGACGGACGCGTTCCGCCGCACTTGCGAGGATCTCGTCGAGCGCATCCTCGACGGCGAGGTCGGCCGCGACGACCTCGAATCGGCGAAACTCGACGCCTGTTCGACGCACTCCTCGCCGAAGGTGCCCAAGAACGCGGAGATCCTACAATACGCGCCGGAGAGTCGCCGCGAGGAGGTGAAAGAAGTCGTCCGACGCAAACCCGTTCGGACCGCCTCGGGCGTCTCGCCGGTCGCAATTATGACCTCGCCGCATATGTGCCCGCACGGCAAGTGCCTCTACTGTCCTGGCGGCCCGGCCTCGGAGTTCGACTCCTCGCAGTCGTATACGGGTCACGAACCCGCGGCCGCGCGCGGCGAGCAGAACGACTACGATCCGTACGGACAGGTGACGCTCCGACTCGAACAGCTCCGGCACATCGGCCACCCAGTCGACAAGGTCGAACTGATCCTGATGGGCGGGACGATGACCGCCCGCAGCCACGACTACCAGGAGTGGTTCGTCAAGCGCGCCCTGGAGGCGTTGAACGACTACGACCTCGATTCCGAACCCCAGCCGGCCGAAGACCAGTCGTTCAAGCCGGACCCCGAGGAAACCGAGTTCAGCTACGTCGAAGACGTCATCGCCGAGAACGAGACCGCAGACATTCGGAACATCGGGACGACGTTCGAGACGAAGCCCGACTGGTGTGACCCCGAACAGATCGATCGGATGCTCGATCTGGGCGCGACGAAAGTCGAGGTGGGCGTCCAGACGACCTACGAGCGGATCAACAGGGAAATGCACCGCGGCCACGGCGTCCAGGCGTCGATCGACGCCAATCGTCGACTGCGCGACGCCGGGTTCAAGGTCGGCTTCCATATGATGCCGGGCCAGCCCGGGATGACGAAGGAGATGATCTTAGAGGACTTCCGGCAACTGTTCGAGCGCGAGGAGTACCGCCCGGACTACCTCAAGATCTACCCGACGCTCGTCGTCCGCGGCACCCGCGTGTACGATCAGTGGCGGCGCGACGAGTTCGAGCCGCTCGGAAACGAAGAGGCCGCAGAGATCGTCAGCGAAGTGATGGGGATGATCCCCGAGTACACGCGGCTACAGCGCGTCCAACGTGACATCCCCGCGGACTTCATCGACGCCGGCGTCTGGAAGTCGAACCTCCGGCAACTGGCCGCCCAGCGCGCCGAGGAGAAGGGGATCGAGCAGCGCGATATCCGGGCGCGCGAAGCTGGAATGAACGAGGCCGACCCGGATCCAGAGCGGGTCGAACTGAACGCGAAGACCTACCAGGTCGCCGGCGGCACCGAGCACTTCCTCGCCTTCGAGGATCCAGTCGAAGACCTCCTCGTCGGGTTCTGTCGGCTCCGCTTCCCGAACGATCCGGTGCGCCGCGAACTGGAGAACGCCGCAATCGTCCGCGAACTCCACGTCTACGGGAGCGAAGCGGGCATCGGCAGCGGCGAGGGCGAGTGGCAGCACAAGGGCTACGGTCGACGGCTCGTCCGCCGGGCGGAGGAACTCGCCGCCGCCGCCGGCTACGACAAACTCGCGATTATCTCGGGCATCGGCGCCCGCGAGTACTACCGGCAGAAACTCGGCTATCACCAGGACGGACCGTACGTCTCGAAGCGACTGTCCTAAACGGCCGTCTGGCTGACGCGACGCGTCGTGTGGCGAACAGTCGGCACCCGCGGCGGCGACGTCCCCGGCGCGCCGCCCTCCGCTTCCACGCCGACGTGCCGAGCGACCGCGACCCGACGTGGGTGAGCATCAGCGCACGGCGTGGATGGCCCCGTCATCGTACATAAACGTCCGGTCGCGACGGATCGTGGCGGGTCGCCCGTCTGTGGCAGGCTGCTAGCCGCTGGAGCCGAAAGACGAGCCGGCCCTCACTCCCGCGTGGAGGCGCTGGTGCCGCCGTCGAGTGGCTTCGTCATCGACACGTGCGGGATACCGGCCTCGTAGAACACGTCACCGTGTGCAATGTAGCCGAGTCGCTCGTAAAAGCCCCGGACGCGGGTCTGTGCGTGAAGGGTGAGATGGCCGAAGCCGTCCTCGCGGGCCCGTTCTTCGACGGCGTCCATCAGCCGAACTCCCCACCCCTCGCCGCGGCGGTCGGCCGCGACGGCGACCCGCTCGACCTTGCCGGTCGGAGCGGTGGTCTCGGCTGCGTTGACCCCTGTGGAGTCGGTGTCTACGGACGGGACGCGAAAGCGGGCCGCGCCGATGGGTTCGCCGTCATCGTAGGCGACGAAGTGCGTCGCCGCCGCGTGGGGTTCGTCGTGCTCGTCCCACTCGATTTCCTCGTCGACGCCCTGTTCGTCGACGAACACCGCTCGGCGGACTGCGAAGGCGTCCTGCCGTTCGGCAGGGGACGTAGCGACGAAGACGCCGGTTCGACCGGCATCGGTCTGTTTGCGGTCGGACGCGTCGTCCTCGGCTGTGTCGCTCTCGGAGGTCACAGGAACACGAACGGAAGCCAAACGACTGAGCGTTTCGGATCGGATCCTCGCCACCAGAGCGTCGCATTCCAACGCGAAAAGCGAGCGTCACGCTCGCGAGTGTAGCAATTCGCCCGAGCGAACCCGGGCAGAATGATGTGCCGTCGTGTTAGTCGCCGAGGCGACTAAAAGCCGGTATTAGTTACGGACGAGGTTCGTCGCGCGCGGGCCCTTCGGCGAGGACTCGATCTCGAAGTCGACGTCCTGACCCTCTTCGAGGTCCGGGCCGCCGACATCTTCCATGTGGAAGAACACGTCGTCGTCAGAGTCGTCAGTCGAGATGAAACCGTAGCCGCCAGTGTCGTTGAAGAAATCAACCTTACCGTTTGCCATTGCAAACAAACGTACATCCCACTCACGGATAACACTTGTGAGGGTCGCGGTACCACGACGGTCACGGGCCCAATAATGGAGTAGCGACTGTCGGAGTCAGTCGGCGTTAAAAAAATGTCGGGGTGTACGAGTCGTCGCTTACTCGAAGAGCTCGACAGCCTGCTCGTAGCGGGCGCTGGGTTCCTCCCAGTCGACGACTTCGAAGAAGTTCTCGACGAAGTCGCCGCGGGCCGGACCGTAGTCGTGGTAGTACGAGTGCTCCCAGACGTCCAGCGCGAGCACCGGATGGCTGCCCCAGAGCGCGCCCTGGTCGTGCTTGTCGACGACCACGTTGCGCAGCTGGTTCGAGAACGAGTCGTAGACGAGAAGCGCCCAGCCGCTCGCGGCGGACGCTGCTGCCTCGAACTCGCCCTTCCAGGCCTCGTAGGAACCGAAGTCCTCTGCGATTCGGTCCGCGAGCGCTCCGGACGGCTCGTTGCCGCCCTCCGGCGACATACTCTGCCAGAACAGGTCGTGGAGGATGTGACCGCTGCCGTTGTGGGTCACGTTGCGGATCGCACCGGCAGACGAAGAGAAGTCGCCCGCCTCACGGTTCTCTTCGAGCGTCTCCTCGGCCGCGTTCCAGCCGTTTACGTAGCCCTGATGGTGGGTGTCGTGATGCCACGTCAGAACCTGTTCGGAAATGTGCGGCTCGAGCGCGTCGTAATCGTACGGAAGGGGATCGAGTTCGTAGCTCATAATTGGACCTCCGTTCCTTACCACGGACGGATTCCTGTTAAACGTTAAGAGAGGTATGTTAACACGAATTTCCTACTCGCGTGACCGGTCTGTTTCGCGACTGATTCGGGTGCGCTTACCATCCTGCGATACAGTTGGGTAAGGTACGCATTACTATAGGAGAGACTCCACGCATCGTTTTCAGAGGAAGCGCTCACCAGCACAGTGCGCCGGAACCAAAGCAATAATAACTCACTCACTTAAAATAATAATTGAGTGGTGGAGACCATATAATGCATCGACGAACGACCCATCGCGACTTCGTCGGCGTGGGAACTGTACCGAGATCTGACCAGCGACTCGTCTCATCTCACGCGGGCGCTTGCCCGTTCACTGTCACAGGGGCGGGTGCGCGATGACGGCGTTCACGCCGATCGGTCGAGTCGACTCGCCGTTCGAGCGCCCCGCCGACGTCGATCACGACGTCGTTGACGAAACGGAGGGAACGATCGTCGTCGACGAGGAGTACGCCGCGGGCCTCGACGGCCTCGAAGACTTCTCGCATATCGTGATCCTCGCACACCTGGATCAGATCGACGATTATCACCTCCACGCCCGGCCGCCGCACGTCGAGGACGTCGAAGTCGGCGTGTTTGCGACGCGGAGCCCGCACCGCCCGAACCCGATCGCACAGACCGTCGTCGAACTACTGGAGCGGGACGGGAACCGGCTCCACGTCCGCGGACTGGACCTCGTCAACGGAACGCCCGTCCTCGATATCAAGCCGTACGTGCCCGCGGTGTCCGAGGACGAGGACCTCGCGCTCGGGTGGCTCGACGAGCGGTAGCGCGCTCACTTTGCTGGCGGCTGTTCGCTTTCCCCCGCTTGTCTCAGTCCTCGCCGCGTGCGGCCTCGAACATCGCCAGCGTCGCCTCGCGACGCTCGCTGTGGTCGACGATCGGTTCGGGGTACTCGACGTC
>Ga0207719_100298_pt1 | contig 35909 bp, 19 predicted proteins | sample A23P1SouthBayCA_2_FD_187279 | JGI IMG/M metagenome (GOLD analysis project Ga0207719, IMG submission 187279) | Aerobic enrichment media microbial communities from Eden Landing Ponds, California, USA - A23 P3 (3) (SPAdes) | ecosystem: Environmental > Aquatic > Marine > Unclassified | place... | reverse complement strand
ACAGCGTCGCTGTCGGCCTGTTGCAGGATTTCAGGATAGCCACGTCCGATGCCTGCTTCTGCCCGCACAATGTCGACGGTGTACTCGTACATCGAATCGTATCCATCGGGACCGTTACTGCGGCACAGCCACCCGGGGAATTCGATTCGGTCGAGTCCAGCGCCTGGCGGCACGTTCAGGTACGAGAACAAGATGTCATCACGGAATTCGTACGCTTGCCCGTTGTACGTTGTCTGCAACGCGTCGATACTCCCATCGCGTTTCGAGATGAATGGGATTGTCGTGTCACCCCACGGGCTCATCAACTCTGTCAGGACGTGCGCATCCGGAATGACGCGATCCGTCCCGAATTCCTCGCGTAACAGGAGGCGCGTCATCTTCACGAGTTCAGTCGCGCTCGACCCGGCAACGTACCCGACCAGCGGAATCTCGTGGTGCTGACTCGCTGCAATAACTCGACTCAGCGTAGAGATGTACCGCTTTCGGGTCTCCGGCTTCAACGGGTTCGCAAACGACGCAATCAACGGCCCGTCATAGAACACGACCGGCGTCTGATCGGTATCACCCGCATCACGCGCGTCAGCTAACTCCGAAAGTTGGTCGATGAGTAGCTGTCCTTCGTGTTCGAACCGATGATGGCCAACGAGTTGGGAATCAACGAACCGGTAGTCACCGTCCTCTGATTCCTGTGTGACCTCGTCAGGCGTCAAGAGTTGTCCTTCGACGCCGCGGTCAAGCCGTCCCTCGGCGTGATGATGGTTGACTGCCCATGCCGCTTGGACGTACGCGAGCGGGACGTTGAATTGCGTTGTCGGGGGGAGTTGTGACCCATCGACAGCCATCACCGGCACGTCACGAATAATATCGCGGGCCCACTCGTTGACCTCCTCGTGATTCTCCCACCCGTCACTCTCCGGGTACGGAACGATGAGACTATCCACTTCATCGAACTCGTCTGTCGGATACGCCCCCGGGTATGATGCGTCCTGAAGCGACGCTCGAATCTCAGCACTCGTCCATTCATCGGGCAACCGCTGAAACGCCTCCTGATATCGCTCCACGATCCCTGTATCGTCTTCGAGATACGTCTTAATCGTGTCAACGTTCGCCTCCAATTCAGACGCGACACCGCGTTTATCGATCGGCATTAATTGACCGACACCTCCGATGTCTGCCGGTCTTTCTCGATGGTGATGGTGTAGTCCGTCATCGAATCGAACGTCTGGTCGTGACTAATGACCGTGAGTTGCTCGAAGCTATCCAGTTGTTTGAGCTGGGTGACGAGATTCCGTTTCTTTTGCCGGTCGAGGTTCGCCGTCGGTTCGTCCAAGAACGCGATCCCCACGGACGCTAACTGTTCGAGGATCGCCAGCCGCACCGCAAGTGCAGCTGCCATCTTCTCCCCGCCACTCAGGGTCGAAAACGATTTTCGAACATCTGCATCGTGCACGACGATTTCGTAGTCGCTCGTCCATTCCAGCGTCTCAGCTGACGCGCCGCGAATCGACCGGAACAACTCATTCGCCCGGGACCCAATCCGGTCAGTGATGATCTCTCGCATCTTCGGCCCGGCCTCACGGACGTTCTCCCGCACCCAGTCGGCGAACTGCTGGTCCGCTTTCAGTTCCTTCACCTGCTGGAGTTTCTCCTGGCGCTCCTCTAGCTTTTCCTCTAACTCTTCGATCGTTTCACGAACCTCCGCCAGATTCTCCTCCTTATGCTCTAATGATCGCCGGTCACCGGCCAGTTCCTCCCGGAGTTTCTCGATGTCTGACTCCAGTGTCTCGAATCGTTCTTCATCGAACGACGCTTTCGTCTCCTCCAGTTCTGCCTCCGTCTCTTCGAGATTCGTTTCGAGGTCTGCAAGCTCGCTCTCCAGGTCTTCGACTCTCTCCTGCCGCTCTTCCACTTGCGACGCTTGCTGCTCGTGCTTGATATACGTCTGATGTGCCGACTCCGTCTCTTCCAGCGTTTCCTTGACCTCCGTCAACTTTTCATCCAAGCCCTCGAACTGCTCTAACTCGTCTTCAATCTCCGCCAGCGCCGACTGTTCTTCCTCTAGTTCCGCCCGTTTTGCCTCCAACTCATCAGGGACATCAGCATGCTCCTTCACTCGGAATTCAGCAGTCTGGTACTCGTCGTACGCCTCCTCCAAGTCATCTCGCTCAGTTTCGAGATCCGGGAGATCCGCCAATTCGTCTTTCAAGTCCGCTAACTCCGCCTCTGTCTCTTCTTTCTCGGCTCGTAGATCTTCGATCTCACCTTCCAACGACTCGATTTTCTCCCGATAAACAGGGATCTTATCAACGCGTTGCTTGACCTCTCTCGCGGTGTCACGCCGCTCACGCAATGCATCAAGTTCCTCGGCGAGTTCTTCACGCTCCGTCTCGATTTCCTCGATCCGGGCTTCACGCTGCTCGATCGTCTTCGACCGGTGATCCTCGTCTAAGGGACGGTCACACGTCGGGCACGGCGCATCAACATCCGTGTCACGCAACCTATCTAACTGCTCTTCAAGACGCTCACGCTCGCTCTCAAGTTGCTTCCGGCTCGCCTCCCGGTTGTTGATCTCCTCAGAGAGCGTTTCCGGATCCGTCGTCCCCTCCCACTCGTCCTCTATCTCCGCAATCGTCTCTTCTTTCGCCTCGATTTTACGCTCCTTCGATTCGATCTGCTCTGCCAACTCCTCAATCTCCACTTCGAATGCGTCTACGTCGTCTTCGCGGTCTTTCAACGACCCAATACGGTCATCGAGTTTCTCATACCGTTCTTTCGCCTCTTCACGCCCCTCCAACGTCTCCCGAGCGGTCTCCAGTTCTTCCAGATCCTCTTCCAGCTGTTCGACCTCAAATTCGATCGCCTGGATCGTGTCTTCCTGTTCGTCTCGGTCCGCGACGAGCGCGTCCCGTTCGACCTCCTGCTTCTCTAACTCATCCTGCCGCTCGCGTGCCTCCTCGTACCGACGGTGCCCTTCCCGGTTCGCCTCGCATTTCTCCTGTGCCTCTTCGGCTGCCGCGAGTTCCTCCTTCGCCGTCCCCAAATTGCTCTCTGTCGAGTCGATGTCCCCTTCCAGCGAATCAACCTCCTGGTCAAGGCGGTCGATTTCCTCTTCAACAGCTTCCAACTCTTCATACTCGTCTTCTTTCTCCGACAACTCGCCGGTTTTCCGTTCGATCCCGGCTTCAATTTCCTCAACGTCATCGGCCAACGACTCCGCTTCCGCTCGCTCGTCCGGCAACCCTTGCACCTCGCCGGTGAGCGTATCAATGTCCCTACGGAGATCCTGCTGCCGACTCTCGATTGCGTCCGGCACGTCCTTGAGCGTCTCCCACGACTCCTCGTACGCGTCCAGATTCAGGAGCGCATCGAACGTTGCCTTGCGATTTCGAGGCGTTTGCGAGAAGTCCGATAGGAATCGCGTTTGAGGTACCCCGATGCTGGAACTCCAGAGACTGCTAAGCTCGTCTCCATCTTCAACATCGAAGCGCGCACACAGCCAGTCCACCAACTGCGTCTTGGAATCGATGTCCTGATCGATCCACTCGTCAGCATCGGGATCATACCGGTGCACGCCGTACTTCGACCGGCCGACCGATCGAACAACTTTGTACCGATCCGTCCCGTTCTGTGTGTCCTGCTCGAACGTGACTTCGACTGTTCCTGAACTTGCGCCTTCCCGCACGAACTCCTTGTTGTTGAACGGGAGCGAGTCGAACAACGCAAATCCGATAGCCTCCTGAACCGTCGATTTTCCCGCGCCGTTCTCACCGAGAATCGCCGTCACGCCGCCTTCGATCGGCACGACAGTCCGATCCTCATACGATTTGATGTCTTCCAACGCGACTTCCGTGATTCTCATTGCTCCACCACCTCCCCTGCCTCCGCCTCTCCGTCTGCTTCGTCGCCGTCTGTCGTGTCCTCAGACGCTTCCTCGCCTGTGTCGGCATCGGCGAACGGATCTTCTTCAATGTCCAGCACGACGTCGTCTGTCAGCTCTGGGAACAACTCCTGGCGCGCCGAACTCACGGAGTCACGAATGTCCTCAGCGACTTCGCCAGCTTGAGCCATCTGATGAGCGTTCCCTAACACGTCAGCGACATCAGCTGCGTGGTCATCGTAGATCGATTCCTTCGCAATCGTCTCGAAAACTCGGTTTTCTAACGCAGCCGTATTCAACTGCCCATCCTTGAACACTTCGTCCTCGTCAATCTCCGAGAGGAGTTGCTGCACGTTCGCCGTCCGAATCCCTGTATTCACCTGGACGTACAACGCGTCGCACGCGTCTTCCACCCACTCCGCAAGCTCATCCGTCCGGAAATCTCCACGGCTGAACTGCAACGTCCCCGTGAACCGAAGGTCGATAATCGGGTCTCGCGGCTCACCCTGTGCCGTGAACGCGTCCTGACTACAGTATTCTGTCATCGCAGCCTGCTCATCCCGAACGTGCTCCTGAAACGCGGTTTCGAGGTCGCCAGGTGACTCATATGCCGTCACGTCGAATTTAATCCGGTAGTATGGCCGTCGCTTCGTCGGGTGATGCGCCACGTCGCACCCAACCGCGTCACCACCAGGCTCAGATTCTCCGGCGCTGAGTGTGACTGAGTAGTAGCCGTGCTCCCACTCAGGCCTCCCTTCCCGCGTGTTATGCGCTTCCGGCGACCCAGGATTGTAGATCCACCCACCCGACTCGTACCGCTTGTGAATATGCCCAAGCGCCAGATAATCCACGACGTCTTTCACATCTCGCAGCTCGCCATGGGTTACTGTCCCGCCGAGCGTCGGCACCTCGTCTTCCATCCCGAAATGCGACAGCAACACAGTCCACGCCGGCTCACCATGCATCTCATTCGTCTCCTGAATCCCCTTCGCCACCTGCTGGAGCGCCTGGTCTGCCTTCGCGCCGCGCCACTGCAGGCCGAACACGCGAATCGGCCCGTCTACGTCCGCGGCATCAATATCATAAAACCCTGCAGACTGTCCCGGCTCTTCCGGATCGTACGGGTTGAACCACGCTGTCTCCGGATCCGCATTCAGATCAGCGTGCAAGAACACGATGTGCCCGCGCTGATGCAGATAATTCAACCACGTCACGTCACGCGGCGTCAGGTTCTCATCGTGATTCCCACGCGATACCAACACCGGAACCTCATCAGGTATCCGTTCGAGTTCCTGCTCGATCTGATGCAGGATCTTCGGCCGCAAGTCCCGCGAGTGGAACAGGTCACCCGGTAACAGAATCGCATCCGTCCCGCGCTCCTCAATCATCTCCTCGAACGCAGCACGTGTCGTTGACACCATGTCGTCCTCTCGTTGTTTCAACCCGTACTGTCGATGGCCAAGGTGCGTATCAGCGATGTGAGTAAGCGTCAACATGGTGATTCTACACACAATCCATCTAACCAGTAGGTTTTAATAGTTTTGGATAACTTGGATAGTTTGAGGCGTTGGAACTGATGGAACCGGGTAACGACGACGAAGACAAGAAAAACCGCTTCCGAGAAGCATTTGAACGCGGGCAGCAGGGGCGCGTCGGGAGCTACGAAGTCTGGTTGTCCGATCACGAGTTCCAACCAGAACTAGCCAACCGGGATCAACTCACAGCATTCTTTGGGGACCACCCTGAGAAAGCGGTCAATCACGAAGACGCGCTGGACGAGATCGGTGAGTACGCGGGCTTTGTAACCCGGCAACAGGACATATACCACACTCCTGTGATCGGGCCGTCAGGGATCGGGAAGACCCAGTTACTCCACACGGTCGTCTCATTTCTCACAGAGCTCTCCGCGGACATCGATACGAAGCTCATCGACGCGACGGATCTCGGAAAGAAGGTCGACGACGGATTCCTCCTTGACGAGGTTGCTCACGACCTGACCGAGGTCGAAACCCCAATCGTCTGCATCGATGATTGCGGGCTAGACAAACGAATCGAAACGTCACTCGACGAACTCCGAGGAGCCGTAGACAGCGGCCTGTTCGTAACGACTTGGACGCCCGAACGGTGGGGCGTCAACCGAGGGCGCGTCCAAGACGCGCTCCCGCCCTCGAACGAGATCCACCTCGATGCGTTCCCCCGCAAAGACACCGACGAGACGCTGCGCATCATCTTCAAGATGCTCTCCGAGAACGAATTTACACTCCCCTCGGAAACCGTGGACCGTATCCACGAGCTAAGCGAGGGGATCCCGCGGTTAATTCACACCCTGGCCTTGGAGTCACTTCAAGAGGCGTTCCGAAAAGAACTGGAGCCAGGGGACGTAGCAGCCACGAACTCGGCTGCCGACCGACTCCACTTAGCCGATGCGAGCGCTCGCGTTCAGGGCCTCTCGGATTCGAAGCTCACGGTGTTGAAACAGATCCTCCAGCTGCCAAATGACCGGGGTGTCCAACCGGGCACGTTGGTCGAGGAACTCCACCGGGACAAATCGACTATCTCCTATCACCTCAGGGAACTCAGCGACGGGGGATTTGTAGAACGCGACCGAGAAGGTCGCCGCGCGTTCTATCGGGTGACCGAGACGCTGGAACCGTTCATCCAACGACGAATCAACCAGGAGGCCGAGTTCGATGGCTAGCTACAAGATTGTGGAACTACGGGACGAGAGCATCGACACGGAAGCAATCGAAGCCGGGATCGAGGCTACCTCGGCATTCAACTCGGACGCCGACCTTCGCAGTGGAATGCTTCCGCAGACGTTCACCGAGGGGGCAGACGGACTCTGCTGGGCGGAATACGGACGTGAGACGTACTACGACCTCACCACGCTCGAAGGCACCGAGCAAACGAAACGCGCCGAACGGTACGCGGTCCTTTTCCTCCAGAACGGGTACGCTGCCATCGCAAAGGCAACAAATGACGTCGAACAGGATATTCTCACGACACTCGCAGCGGTTCTCGATGAGGATGTGAAATTCGAGACAGTTGAGTTCGACGAAGAGGATCTTCGGACAGTCATTGAGGAATCCAGCCGCGTCCAACGTGTGGACGTCAATCCGAGCAAGCGCGAACGGCCAGACCACGTGTCGGCCCAAGACAGGGGTGACTTGAGGGACACGGACTGGTGGGAGCAATACCTTGGGGACCCATTCGAGCAGGTACGTGTCGATCTCCCGAACCGAAATATCAAGGTCGAAGTCGGGTTCGACGACACTGGTCGCATCACGCTCTACGGCCGTGAAATCGAGATGGCGATTCAAGCAGAGGCGATGCGGTACCTGACCGATGAAATCATCGATCCGTACAGGAGCTCGTCTAACTTCCAGGGTACTCTCGGAGGGTACAGATGACGGGTCAGCAACCGGCTGAGCTGGCCTCTCGGGCCAACGTGAGTGGTCACCCGACGATGGTCTCCTGGTCGCGGGGGAAACCCCGACTGTACCTCGCTGACACGGACGGCCCGATTGACCTCGCCGGTCTCGTCGGAGAAGAGATCCGCATCGGCATCCAGTCTGGATTCCGTTGCCAGCACTGCGGTGACCGAGCGGACAGTTCACCGTGTCAGGAATGCCAGTCGAAGCCCCCCTTCCAACAATGCGTCTTCACGCCCGGAACATCCTGTGAGTATCAGGACTGCCCGTTCCCATCGTTCAAACGACGGTCATGCGCGCACAATTTCGTTGTCTACCTCGTCGCCAAAGACAGCGTGAAGGCTGGCATCACGCAAGCAGATCGCGCTGTGAGTCGCTGGGCGGAACAGGGCGCGACTCACGGCATGATCATCGCCAGAACACCGAACCGTCGTGTCGCCGGCATCGTTGAGGACGCGTTGGAGACCGTGGTGTCGACGGAATCGACGAAGGAGTGGTACGAGCCGCTGGATGAGCCGAAACACGCGCTCATGGAAGCCGTCGATTCGTGTCGAGACGTGCTTACAGGGCCTTTGAAGCCGTTCTCTACGCTTCCCAGTAACGAGACGGCTCTCGAAGACCGGATTGTTAGAGTCCCGGTTCACTTCACCGGAGACGATGCGACCGTCCGCACCCTGCCAGAAATCTCCGTGGACGAAGGACTACAATCAACGGTTCTCGGCATCCGGGGTCAGATCTTAGCGACCGAAGACGCTGTCGTGAACTTCGACCATCTGAAAGGGAAACAGATCACGATCGAAGCGCCTGCCGAATGTCTCCCAGCAACGGAGGCCGCACAATGAAACCAATCAACCTCGATGAGAACTCACTCAACGACGTACCGGTCGGAGACACCTACGCCGTTCGCTTTACCCTCGACACAGCCTTCGAGAACGAAGGTCAGTACCCACGCCGCAACCTGAAATTCACTGACGGCGGCGGCGACGACCGAACCATCACGATGTGGAAAAACTCCGCACCAGCGGAGATCTACGACGAAGACTACGACAGAGGAGCCACGTACCTCATCACTGCTGTCGAGTACGATATCGACGAAGGCAACGACGGGACGAAATACCAGAACCTCACTGTCCAGAGCGATGCAAAACTCCTCGAACTGGAGGAGCCCCCGACTACCGAGGAAGCTCTCGAAGACGGGCTCGCCGAAACCCCTGAGACGTCCGCCGACAGCGGCGACCACGGCCTCACGACGTTCCGTGCCACAGATGATCTGCCGGACTACGACGTCTACGAGTACGAACTTGTTCCGAAGCGAGGATACCGACCCTCTGGTGAGAACACGCTCCGCGCGACGTACAAGGCCCGTCGCAAAGTCAGGCAACAACTCGACGTGACACCCGTTGTTGTCGGCAGCGCGTTCAAGCTCGTCTCCCTGGTGAAACTCGCGCACGAACGCGTGGACCTGCCTCGCTTCGAAATCAACGAGGTCGGCACTCGACCGGTCGTCTACGCGGACGCGGACGACCGGGAGATCCTGGGTGAAATGCTTGGTGAGGTCCTCAAGGACGCGAAACGCGACCAGTACGATATCCACGGCATCGACAAGATCCTGGAGATCGACCCGGTCATCGAGAAAGAGGGGTTCCGCCTCCACGAGCGGTACAACCTCACCGTCGAGGTACTACCCTCGCGGGCCGCCTACCTGCACGTCGATTACCGCCACCGGATCCTCTCCGACCGGACGCTCGACCAGCTCGACGACGACGAGATTCATCCGGGACTCCGGGTGACACCCTCCTACCGAGACAGGGGGTTGTACGTCATCGGCGTCGGCCCAGAAACCGTCACCGACAAGCTCCACATTGAGGGCAACAAGAGCCTCGTCCAGTATCACCGCGAAGAGCCTTGGGTCGATCCAGCGAAAGTCGACGAGATCGAGAACGCAGACCGAGAAGTCATCTGGACGGTGCGTCAGCGCGGCGATGGAACCGAGATGGCGTTCCCACCAGAACTCCTCGCACTCCAAGGGCACCCTGAGAACCTCTCTCGATTCGCCCCGGACTTCGCAGAAAAACAGCGGCTCAATACACGCCTGTCCGCACAGCAGTGCATCTCGAACGCAGAGAGCTTCGTCGAACAGCTCGGCCCACTCCAGTTCGACGGGCACACCATCGAGTTCGAATCTGACCCGCTGCTTGGCGATGATAACATCTCCGTTCAAGGGCTATTCGACCCGGAAGCAGACGTGCTCCAGTTCAGTAACGGGCAGACCGGGACACACCCAAGTGATGTCACACGCCTCGGCGTGTACGAAGCACCGGATCCCTTCCGCGTGTGCCACATCCGGATGGAAAAACGGGACGACCGGATCCAACGGGGCTGGTCTACGCTCAAAAGCAAGCTCGAACAGATCGGGGCCTCGCCAGACGATGTCAAAGAGGTCACGTTCGACGCGACGATGTCGGCCGACCAGCTCGGTATGGAGATCGCCGCGGAGATCCCGGACGACCACGACTACGACGCCGTGTTCTGCACGCTCCCGCCGAAGAACACCGGGTACTTCGACACGGTTGAACCGGGACGTGTGTACGACGAGGTGAAGAAGGTCCTCGCCACGAAAGACCTCAACAGCCAGTTCGCCCACGAAGCGACGCTCGACGAACCCTTCACGATCATCAACATCGCCCTCGGACTAGTCGCGGCTGCCGGCGGAATTCCATTTACTATCGAGCGCGCGTTGCCCGGTGACTCAGAACTCCACCTCGGTATCGACGTCACCCACCAGTACGACGAATCAGCCGACGGGAACCACATTCATCTCGCCGCCGCAACCACCGCGATCCACGCCGACGGAGCCGTCCTCGGATACACCTCCTCCCGACCGCAGTCCGGGGAGAAGATCCCGCCGAAGGAACTCAAAGAGATCGTCAAACAGGCCGTGATGGGGTTCCGAACCCGGTACGACCGGTACCCGAACCACATCACGGTTCACCGGGATGGGTTCGCCAACGAAGACCTCAGCGACGTCGAGACATTCCTCACCGAACTCGATGTCGCGTACGACGTCGTCGAAATCCGAAAGCAAGCCCCGGCCCGCGTCCTGAAATACAGCGGCGCGCACTTCGACACGCCACAGAAAGCGACCGCAGCCATCTACAAGGACCTCCCCAAAGCTATCGTCGCCACCTTCGGCGAGCCCGAAACCCTCGCCAGCAGAGAAGGCACCGGCCTTCCCCAACCCATCACCGTCGAACGCGTCCACGGCGAGACACCCATCGAGACGTTAGCCGCACAAACGTACCTCCTGTCACAAGCCCACATCGGCGCATCGAACGCCACTGCGCGCCTCCCCATCACGACGATGTACGCAGACCTAGCAAGCGCCGCTGCCGCTCGCAAGCACCTCCCCCCGACGAACAAACTCCGAGACAAAATCGGGTTCATCTAACCGACACCCATGACAGGAGATTCTGACTGGCCCACGGACGGCGATACGCCCTTGGAGTTACTGTCACTCCCCGCAGCGACGCTTGACCGCGTGTCACAGCCTGCAGTCCGGGACGCCGTCCAATACTTCACTCCAGAACTCATCACGATCCCGGGGCCCCGAACTCCGACCGCAGAGGCCACTGCCCGTGACGCCGCCCCGAACATCCCTGTTTTGCACCCACAACTCGGTCGCGGCAGTGACCGCGTCCACCACTACCGGTATACCCCCGACGCCGGCGTTCACGAAGCCCCCGACGCCGCCCCACCATCCGAGACGATAGACATCCTCGCCGTCCAAACCGGGGACGTCCTCCCTCGCCTCCGGACCCAACTGACATCCGGTGAGCGACAGACAGGCACCGAAGCGGCGACGTTCCTGTTCGTCCCGGAACTCACCGTCGATTGGGATACAACGATCCTCTCGACAACCCTGCCGCACGCCGAGCAGTTGACGGCGATCAGCGCCACCCTGCCCGAACCAGTCACGGTCCTGGCCGGCGGGCAACCAGCAGAGTACTACCACGAATGGGAACTGTCGCACAACCCCTCCTCAGTCCACGTCCCGATGTCTGGACTCGGCGCGACGGAGCACGGCGGTGCGATGTTCGCACAGTACACCTGCACGGCTCGCGGCACCATCGCCGCAGAAGCTGTCGACGCCGACCAGTTCGGCCTCAGAGCTTTGAACGGCGTCGGGCAATCAACTGCCCAGCGACTCCGCACACAGGGCTGTCAAACAACGACCGACGTCCAGAACCTCGCACTCAGTACCCTCACCGACCTGCCCGGAATCGGACAGACAACCGCTGAGAAGATCCACGCCCACGCCGATGTCATCGACACAGGCGAACCAATCGTCCTCACGAACAAGACACCAGTCAAGACCCGCGACGACCGCCCACCGCTCTGCCTCGACATCGAAACCGACGGCCTGTCACCCACCATCATCTGGCAGTTCGGCGTCTACGACCCGGTAACCGACACCTACCAAGCGTTCATCGAGAAACAACACCCGAAGGATCCGAAACCAGTCCTCGAAGCCTTCATCACCTGGTTCATCGCCAACCACCGAGACAGAACCGTGCTGACCTGGAACGGGTACAACTTCGACTACCCACACATCACGCAGTTCCTCGAACAGCACCTCCCCGAATACGTCGAGCCCTGGGAAGAGGTGTGGACCTACGACTTGTACAAGTGGGCTGTCCGCGACGGGAACGCCCTGCTCCCTGGGCGAACCAACAAACTCGATCACGTCGCCCGCGCGCTCGACTACGACTCGGCCGGAACCGGATTAACCGGTGCGCAAACCGCAGCCGCATACCAGGAATTCATGCGGAACCCCGACTCCCCGGCAGCCGAACTGGACTGGGACCGTCATAAGGCGTACTGTGAAGACGACTGCCGAGCGCTCTGGCACGTCTACCAATCCATCACGAACGCCACACGCCGCGATATGACCGACAGCGGCACCGGCGGCGCAACCGGCCAGCAAGCCGGCCTCACCGACTTCTAACAATGAGTGACCACACCACTTCAACCGACGCGACCGGTCGCACCGACGTTGACGCCGACACCATCATCGACACGTTCCCGCGCGTCAGCCTCACCCCGGACTCAGAGTACATCGAAACCATCGAACTCCCCGCAGAGCCCGCAGACACCACCCCGACCACGGAGGTTCTCCGCCCGGAACTCGCCGACCCGTACCCGTACGACTTGTTCAGCCACCAAGCCGACGCCCTCAACGCACTCGAAACAGGCGACAACGTCGCTGTCACGACCTCCACCTCCAGCGGGAAAACCCACATTTACGGCCTGCAAATCGCACGGAACCTCCTCGACGCCGGCGTCCTCAACCCCGACGGGACGAGAGCTACCGAACAGAACGACGCCTCCACCGCGCTGTGCGTGTACCCGATGAAGGCACTTACCAAAGACCAGCAGGAAGCCCTTGACGACCTGTACGACCAACTCGGGTTAGACATCCGCGTCGAGATCTACGACGGTGACGTCACAGACGGACGGCGCACCATCCGCGAACAAGCCGACGTCATCCTCACGAACTTCGCCGGGCTCAACGTCTACCTCGAACACCACGACAAGTGGAGTCGCTTCTACAGCGCGCTTGACCTCATCGCCATCGACGAATCACACACGTACACCGGCATCGAAGGTATGCACGTCGCGTGGATCCTCCGCCGGATGCAACGCGTCGCCGACTACTGGGGCGGGAACCCGCAGTACATCCTCACCTCCGCCACAATCGGCAACCCATGCGACCACTCCGAGGAACTCATCAACGCCCCCGTGACCGTCATCGACGACGACGGCTCACCACACGGCCCCCGCGACGTCATCCTCTGGAATCCACCGCCACGAGACAAAACACAGAATCCTACGCCCGACGAGGACTCGTTCGATATCGACATCGACGACGGGCCCGACTCAGAAGCGGAAGACGAGAATGAGGATTTCGTCGCCGAGCGCGTCCCGGCCAGCGTCGAAGCACCGAAAGTCTTCAACCACCTGACCTCGCGCGACATCCGCACGTTACTGTTCTGCGAGAGCCGCAAACTCACCGAGCTCAGCATCCAGCGCGCAGACGAGCACCGTCAGAACAATCCCCGCGAATACGACCGTTCGACCGGCGTCGGGAGAGAAGCGTACAACGCCGGGCTCGGTCGCCGCACGCGTCACTCCCGTGAACACCAGTTCAAAACCGGGGTTCTCACCGGGCTCGCCACGACGTCCGCGCTCGAACTCGGCATTGACATCGGGAGCCTTGACGCGACCGTCCTCATGGGCTACCCTGGCCAGCGGCAATCCTTCTGGCAACGCATCGGTCGTGCCGGCCGCGAAGCCAGCCGAAGCCTCGCCGTGCTCGTCGGTGACCACCGCACCCTCGACCAGTACATCCTCACCCACCCCGAGTACCTCCTCGAAAACGACGTCGAAGATGCCGTCGTCGACACTTCAAACAACTCCGTCTTCGCAACCCACGTCCTCGCCGCTGCCGACGAAATCGCCCTTGACGAATCAGACATCGACACGTTCGCCGACGAAGACCGGCTCCGTGCAGCCGTGAGGATGTGGCATGAAGCCGGGTTCGTAGACGGCTACCTCGACGCCGCCGTCCACTACGCTGGTCCGAGTCGCCCACAGACACGCGTCAACCTGTACGGCACCACCGGCACGGACTACCGCCTCCAACTCGCAAACGACGTCGACCGCGACAAGTGGGGCCTCCCTGACGATCTCGACTTAGAACCAATCGAACAGAACCGCGCCTACCGCGACTACCACGAAGGCGCAGTCCGCCTCCAGAACGGCCAGCAGTTCGAAGTCGTCAACATGGACGAGGACCGCCCGCAACCCATCATCGAACTCAAACCCGTAGATTGCGAGTACTACACCCGCACCCGCAACAAGGTCAACGTCCTCGACGCCGAATCCGAAGAATCCCGCGAGGTGAACGGCTTCACACTCCACTTCGGCCGCGGCACCGTCCTCGTCCACCACCACTCCTACGACCAGCTCTACATCGGCAACAGCGACCCGAAACAACAGGCAATTCCGACTGAGACCCCGCCAATCCTAATGGATACGCAGCTCTGCTGGGTCGAAGTCCCCGAAGACGTCGAAACCGCCCTCGTCCGGAAATACCAGGACTACGGTGTCGAAACCGGTGTCGATCCTGAAGACACAGGGATCGCCCACCTCGGATACATCGCCGGGCTTCACGCCGCCGAACACGCCACCATCCAAACCGCACCGCTCGAACTCCGCGTCGACAAGAACGATCTCGGCGGTCTCGCCACGCTCGTCATGGACACCCACTACAGCCATCCTGAATACGACGAAATCACCGACTCCATCGGCGACTCCTTCGAAGCCGCCACGCACGCCCTCGAACAACGAACCCAGGAACTCACCGGCCGCACCGCCTCCGGCTGGTTCATCTACGACGGCGTCGACGGCGGCCTCGGCTTCGCCCGCGCCATCTACGAGAACTTCGAAGCCCTCGCCGAACGCGCCCGCGACCAACTCCGCGACTGCAACTGCGGCCAACCCAACGGCTGCCCCGCCTGCACCTTCGACGAAAACTGCGGCAACGACAACAAACCACTCCTCCGCGCCTCCGCCATCGACGTCCTCAACCAACTCCTCGGCGCAGAAGACCGAGAGGACCTCGCCGAACACCTCCCCGACGACGAACACGGCGGCGACCGCCGTCCCGTCGTCTTCTACTCCTGAACAGAATTCGGATTACGTCACTTCCAGACTAGGATTGAGTTTCAATCGGTACAAATCGACATTATCGTCCGCTACTGCCCGCTTCACCCGTGTAGAGAAATCCTCCGCGATTAGGATACCACGCACTTCCTCCTGAGTCTCCCGCTTCAAATCACTCATATATCCCTTGATCTGACCAACTGCGTTATCGCCTGCCTCGCCCTTTTTGAGCTCGACAACTACCCAACCATCTGAATCTTCCGCGAGGACATCGATATCACCAACGGGAATCGGAGATTCATGCTCTGTAACCGTGAGATCACTATCGATTTTCTGAAGATTCCTCATCGCCCAAACATGCATATCGTCCTCCGATGATCCTAGCGAGATCGTCGATTCAATTTCCTCGGTCGGAATCTCTGGAGCTCGACTCACCGCAGCTTTGAGATTCTCTCGGGAACCGCCAAAGCTAGCCAACGTAGCTGGCGTATATACTTGAGGGCAGTCAGAGGGTAGTTCATCCTTGGATACTGGAGTGCCCCAGTCATACCATCTGACAGTACGGTGGTATCGATGGTCATCGAATGGCAGGTTGGGATGCTTGACATATTCCGGCTCACCGACTTCACCAACGCCCACTACCAGTCCTTTCGGATTCGGCGCATAGACGATCACCGTGTCGCCTTCGCACATTCCATCCCCCCGTTTTGTTTTCCCCAGAAAACGGGCAACTTGACGGCCAGCACCCGCGTCCTTGCTCTTCTCCACAATCTCCTCTGCGCTTTGATCCCGGAAATCACCAACCGAGCGTGCCCACCCGACTGTGACAATATCCTGTTCAAGCCAATCAATAGCTAACGACCCACCATGGCCGGCAGTCATCCGCCACCAATTGTTATCTTGGTTTACCATAGAGCGAAGAACTTGTAGAACTCATTTAAATATGAATGTACAGACATCCGAATTAGTACCATTCCAGTACAACTGCAAACAAATTAGCAATGAATCAGTCCGGGTAAATGTTATACGGTAGCTGGTAGCTACTTTGGTTGTAATTGGGATATTGTCGTGAGTGAGAAAGTTACCGCCGGAGATCAAACCGAGTCAGAGGTGGCAGACGGTTCGCAAGTCGATGAAACCCCGGAGCTCCGGCCCTCTCGTCAACAGGAGCGTGACCATTCCTCCGGTGCGTATTCCTCGGGGTACGATCCGTTTGGTGAGACCCGCGTCGGCATCGGTAGTGCAGGTGGAGAGGTAGAGAAACTCATTCGGCATAATGAAGGCCGGCATCGTTCCGACGGCAATCACAGTACCCGTGAGGCAGTCCGCGATAAGGTTCGTGTGACCGAAGCCTTCTGCTCTGCGCTCGATCTCCCCGCCTATCAGCAACAAGCGGCAGTCACCGCGATGACGACGATGAATCTGGATCGGTTCGGTCGGCAGAAACGCCTGTCAAAAGTTGCCCTCGCCACGATCAAAGTCGTCGTTGAGTGGGACCGATTTAATCGGATTCCCGATGAGGCCTTGCCGGACCTTGATGCCGACCGACTCCCGCCGCGGATGTTGGAACAAGACGAGTTCCAAACGCTGCTGGAGGAACAGTCGGTTTCAAAATCCGATCTGTACAGCGTCTCACAACTCGTCAAACGCGAACTCAAAAAACACGATCACTTCCCACTGTGACAATGGCTTCGTGCCCCGCTGACTTACCACGGCGGAGATTTCACAGGACCACCATACACCCCTTCTCCTGCTGGTAAATGATGCTTGGTAATTCTATAGAGTAGTAATATACTTTGCAGTGATTATTTTTTAAGTATTCCCTGCGACAATATGCGGGTTGAGGGTCGTCGGTCGTCGGTTCCGCCATAAGGCGGGGCGACGGTCCGGCTGCCAATTATCGCGCGAAGTTCGCCCTCTTCGTCAAGCAGGGACCCAACTTGGGCCCCTTCGTAACCCCTCTTCAGAAGTGGCCAATTCACGAAGACTCTGCTTCAGCCACGAAGGAGGACTCCATTACGCACGCGAGCTTCGAGGATTCGACCCAGCCAACCGCTTCGATGTACACTCCATCGTACGCGCGAGGTTCACCCATCACTTCTCGTCGTTAGCCAGCGACGCCCCTTAGAGACCCTTCGACACTTCCCCAAAGAGTTCCATCCCCCTCGACGGCTCACCTCGCAGGGTCTCCTCACCAGTACGTATCACCGCGCCCAGTGGCAACACTGGCCAGCGTAGATACCCCCTAAGCAGCCACTGGCACTCAAACGACGACGCACCACACGCGACTCCTTCGACCAATGTCCAGCTACACCAACCTCGACCAGACGTATCTCCCGCCGATCAAACAGCACGCCCGCGACCGCTGGCACGAACGCTTCCCCACCGACCGTCCGCTTGAAGCCGCCTGGCGCGCCGCCAAACCCGTCGATGCACCCGCAGCCCGCTGCAGCCACGCCCGCCTCTACGAACCCGTCGACGCACTCATGCTCGTCCGCGACGGCTGGCTCCGAACCGTCCTCATCAACGACGGTCGCCTCGACACGACCGGCCTCGTGATGTGCGACGCCTGCGACGACCTCGTAGACCCGATCACAGACACGCGCTGCCCAACCTGTGGAGAACCACAACCCGCCGTCCAAACCTGTGGGCAAGTCACCGTCATCCGCGGAGGTGGTCACCGATGAGCAGCCCACCATTCCTCCACATCGACGAGTTCGACGGCACGAACGGGTTCATCAAAACGAAAGCGTTCGTCAACTACACCATCGACCTCAACAACCACACCCCACACCAGAAAGTCATGCTCGGCAACAGCGACCGCGGCGACGTCCAACGCCCCTGCGTCGTCTTCAACGACGACATCACCCTCGACGAAGGCTGCGGCTACGTCTTCGGCGGCTTCGACAACCTCTGGGAAGACGGAGAAGAGATACAGTTGAAGCTTGCCCAAGGCGCGTGGATCCGGAAGATCTACGACCCCAACGACGAGTAACGCTCCCCTCACCGTTCCACACTCGAATCAGTATCTGCGGTCGGGTCGATTGACGTCCTGCCGAATTAGCTGTCAAGTGGATCCGTTATAGTCGGCACGGCCCTTATAAGAAAAATTTCGGGGCTAGTCGTCTGCTTCGGTCGCTTCCGCGGCGTCCACATTCAGCGTCACATCCTGCTTCTGTTCTGGTGCCGGCGGCTTCCCATCAGGATACAGTTCCTGCATCGTCTGGTGATAGGCAACGAGTCCCATCTGATTAGAGATGTGAACCATATCGCTTCCCTCCAGTCCATACAGTTTCTGTAATCCCTGCTCGATATCCCAGTCTGTTTCTCCGCCTAACTCTCCATCGCCATCAATCAACTCATCAGTACACTCTGCGATCTTCTCTGCAGTCTCCACACCCTCGTCCGTCGTTAACTTCGCAACTGGAATCGGGAGCGACCGAATCTTCGTCTGCGTAAGCTTAGCGAACGCTTGCGCAGCGTCGATCTCTCCGAATCGCTTGAATACATAGTAGTGGAACACACGAGAATTCAGAACAGCTAATAAGAACTTGTGATACGTTTCTGTGTCCAACCCGTCTGGGATATTCTCCGGATCGGTCCACTTCCCTTCATATACCCCGTCATCGTCATCAAGGTCGATATCAACGTACCAGTTCCGCATCTCGTCGCGGTCGCTCCGGATTTTGTAAATGTAGACGCTCTGTGGGCAGTAGACGGTGTCACCTTGATACGCGACTGATAACCCCACTCCAGCTTGCCGGATGAACACTTTATCACCGCGATATATTTCTTCATCTTTGTACTGAATTCCGTTGTAACCAGTGTCCAAACCTTTCAACGTCAGGTGATCGTATCTCTCACCGAAGGAATCCCCGTCCATGTACACCACGTCACCGTCTGCTGGATTATCGGATACAGTGTATTCTTCACCGAGCCTATTCTGGTATTCGAACTCGGTATCACAATCCGGGCACGTTTTTTCTGTGTCCGGGTCTCGACCACGCGGCGGGGGCATCCAAATCCCACACGCCGGGCACTGAATGATATGTCCCGCCTTGTTCAACTCTACACCGCGGTGCGACTCACAGAACGCGCCGAGCGGGATAGAGTTTGACTGTATCTTTCCCAGAATCTCATCGTCGGTAGTGTATCGGAACGGTTCAATCTCACCGGACTCGATACATCGATCCTGCGGAATATCGAACGAGTACGCCGATTCCAGCTGTGACAAACTCAACTCACCATCAATCGCTGCCCGGCGGTCATCATCTACCAGCGTCATGCTACGGAACGTATTCTCGTCGCCCGGCTCCTTATTCTGGACTTGTATTGTCGTCGTGTTCATCCGAATGTCAGGGCCGAACCAGTCCGCTCCGAGCATATGGTACCGCTCGAACGTGTAGTTCTCCAACAAGTGCTCTCTGACGGAAGAGTGATCCGGGTTCAACAAAGTCTGCGGGAGAACGAACGCTAACCGACCGTTATCGTCTAAGTACTGCAACGCGACGAGAATGAACAGTTCGTATGTATCAAGATTATTGATCTCGAATTCGTCCTCGAACTCGTCACTCAGCCACTCAGCCGCTTCGGAGCTGACCTGTCCACCCCATGGCGGGTTACCGATAATCAGGTCGAACTCACCAAACCCGGCCGTTTCATCCTGCTCCTCGAATTGAATCTCACCGGCGAGCGCGTCCTGCGACGCGAAATTCCCGGTGAGCATACCGAGTGACGTGTTCTTCCGTGCCGACCGTAGCCACACGGACAGTTTCGAGATTTCAATCGCTTCCTGCAGTAGGTCATTACCGTGCAGGCACTTGTCGAGAATTTCGATTTCCCTCTTCTCGAACGATTCGAGCGGGACTTGCACTGGTTCATCCGAACCGGTTGCCGCTACCTTCGCAGATCGGAGCTTCTCGTGCACTCGCCGCGCCTCACGACTCAGATGGTTAAAACAACTCACGAGGAACGCGCCGGACCCGCACGCAATGTCCGCAATTCGGATGTTGACAATCTCCTTCAGGTACGCTTCAAGAAACTCTTTGTCGGGGTTCTCCATCTCCAGTTCCCCGTTCTCCAAGTCCAGTTCGTCCCGAATCTCCGCGCGCTTGTCCTGTAGGAGGTCCTGAATCGCGTGTTCTGCGACGAACTCGGTGAGACCCTCCCTGGTGAAGTACAGGCCGTAGTCCCCGCGGTCACCGCTAAACGGGTTCGACTCGCCTTCTGCGAGATTCGCTCGCACCTGCTCAATATCACCGACGCTCTCCTCAAAAATACGGCCGAGAACGTGCTCGTTCAGGTCACGGTGAAAATCGTACTCGTAGAACCCGTACACGCCGTTAATCGTTGTTTCACCGATTTCGTACTCACGGGTGAACAACTCGTCTGGGAGCGTCACGGACTGCAGCACGTCGTCGGGTTCGAACAGTCCACCGTCGTACCCGAAAATGTCGTATGGGTACTCGTCCGGGCTGCCGGTGTCGATGACGCGGAAAAGGTCCTGTACGAGCGGGTAGATATTCCGGTCATCCAACGTTGGAAGTGTCGCCCCGCTGGTGAGGACTTCTTCTAGCAGGTCGTCGGGGAGTAGTCCAGACGGGTGGTCGCTGAAGAAACAAATCACAAGACCGCGGTGAATCATCGTCTGCGCGGCTTGAATCGCCTCTAGCTGCCCTTCGCTTGATTCCGCGAGGTCTGAGTCCTCCTCGATAATCGCCTCATACACGTCCTCAACTGCCTCACGGTAGAACTCGTAGAAATCTTCGGTGAGCTCCAACCGTTCGGACAAATTCTGCGCCATCAGGTCCTCGATGTCCGAATCGGCGTCCTCGCCGATCAAGAACCGGCGATTCATAATGAAGTAGAACTCCCAGAACGTCTCCGTCAACTCGTCGTTATCATCGAGGAACGAGTCGATTTCCCACTCTTCATAGTGGTCGATGCTGCCGTGGTGGTATAACCGAACCACTTCCATGTTCGACGCGACGACCCATCGGACAGACAGGCCGTTCGTGATTGCGTACTCAAAGGCTTGCTCGACCGGTGATTTCAAGCGGTTCGGATCGACTTTATCGAGATCCGTCCCTGGGTCTTTCAGTTCACCAACGACCTTCCGAACGTCTTTGGTGAGCTCCTCGTCTTCCTGCTCGAAGTGCCCTAACAAGACGTCGGGGAACCCGTCACCTCCTTCTGAGAGTGATTCGGGAAGGAGCTGGAATTCACCAGCGGTGCCTCGTGGTCGCTTGTATCCGAGTACATCTGAGAAGATGTCGCTCACGAACGACTGCTGCAGGTTTCGTTCGGTAAGTGACGTGCTCGTACCGGTCCAGCCTTCGACCGCTTCTATGAGCTCGTCCGTGTCGGTTGGTCGTTCCACCTCTTGCTGTTGTAAATACTCTTCCACCAGGTCTAGATCGAAGAGGGAGTGCTGGTTATTCGGCAAGGTATACCCGGATTCTTCCTACACAGGGCACTTCGTTCTATCCCTCTTCTACGGTGACTGATGTCGCGGTGGTGATCCACTCCTCTAATTGTGAAAAATTTTATGTATTGGAAGGTGTGGATTCGCTCATAGGAAAGTGGGATCAAACCCCGTACAAGATTCGCGCCTTGTATTCAGCACGGTTGCTGAAACCCATCACTGCTTAAGGGTTTCAAGAAGGCTGGTAGAGCTGAAGATCCTGCTCGTCAGTAGTAAGCGAATCCGTATCATTACTCAGCACTGTTGCGAACCGCCCGGGCTCCCCATAGTATCCTAATATTCGAAATCTATCCCAAGAATAAAACCGATCCAGGCATGATTCCCTTTGAGAAGCGCTACGTTATCGGATTAGTAGTGATAGTCATCAGCACTTGGACATTCAGCAACTCTCCCGTCTATTTCTAGTGTAGGGTTGATAAAACACGTTCACTAGGCCACAGCTAATCAGATTGTCCTCAATACGTCCGATACTTGTTCTATATCAGTAATCGGGACTACCCGATATCCCAGCTGCTTGAGTCTGGTCCGCTTTTGCTCGTCGTCTTCTTTGACGTAATCCTTCTCGTGAGCAGGGCCATCCACAAATACTGCAATTGACCTGCCAGACCGTTCATAGAAGAAATCCGGCTTTGCGACCGGTTCGTCCCCGTCATAAATGACTTTCTGGGCATCGTCGGGAAGCTCGAACCTTTGATCTCGGATGGTATGAAGCACTTCACGCTCGAAACTGGATTCAGAGGCCTCCAGTAGCTTATCGAAGTTCCCCTTGTCCTCATCATTACTTTCTCCAGCCTGTTCCGTTAGCGTGGCAGTCTCCATATCCCCTAACCACGACCCCACAAGTGTTCTATCGAGGAACTCGTGTTCCGGCTGGTTGTAGAAGGACAGGAGACATTCATAGCACGCACGCTCACAACCGTCGTCATCGGGATCTCCGTGGAGGACAGTTTGTGCCTCTCGAACTGCCTTTCTGAAGCGTGCCTCGTCCATCAGCGAGTGGAGCACACCTGCGCCACCCTCACTGGTTTCGTAGATTACGATGGTAACCTGTCCGTGTTCCCCTGTCGCTGGTTTCACGAACGTGTCGATCTCTTCTTCGTCCAGATCGAACGCCACCAGAATGCCCTGATAGACGGTTTCCTTGAGGGTTCGATAGAATTCTTCAGTCTGCTCAGGCTCAAGGTCGCTGGGGAGTGGCGTAGTCAGAGTCACTGTGTCGTGTTGTCCCTCAGAGAACAGCTCTATCTCACACTTGATCGCCTCCTCTGACGCATTAGCGTAGCAGTCCGGGTCGTCTTCGTCAATGTGACTCTCGATTTGGTCCTCGCTGGTCAGCCAGCGGTTACACTCCATACAGAGTGCGAATCCGTTGAGATCTTCTTCGTCAGCGTCTCGAAGTCCGCTATTGACTAAGACAATATTCGCACTTCCTTCGTATGTCACTTGGGCCTTGATCCCATCTCCTTCTAAGTCGTATGCTTTGGGATCGGATCGTTCGTAGTAGCTGTTGATGTCGTAGCCCTGTCGACGACGTTCCTCCTCGTCGCTGGTGATGTATTCTTCTGGCCGAGCGTGTTGGTTCGGGAGTTCCATCGCATTCGGGTTCGGATGGGTCCCATCAAAGGACGTCTCACAGGAAGGACACGCTGCGGCCTCCTGAGCATTCTCTCCCATCAGGATGGTCTCGCACTCCGGACAAACACGGAGATGTCGCGTGACTGGCTCAGAATCCTTCGTCCGAGGCCGGGCATACCGAACAGCAAACCGCTCTCCAGCGTAGTAAACGTGGTTTCCAGGGGCGAATTCGCTGATAGCCCGTGTCTGATCTCGCTGAATATCGTCCTCTCGGGAAGTGAACGTTAGCGTCGTACTCTGTCTGGGGAATCCGTAATTCGGCAGGAACCCTTGTGAGCGGAGGTACTGATAAGTGTAGAAGCGTTTCTTCCCCGAACGCATATCCTCAAGCCGGTCTTCGATGGCGTTGCGCTCGATTCGATCTTGATACGACCCTCCTTCCGTGGCGAGGAGTTGGTTCAAGCGCCGCAATTCACGGCTCAGGCGGGTGTACTCACGTCGCCACGGTTCGAACGCTTCATCGAGATTCTCGACAAAGTTGTCCACTTGGCGCTCGATGAAGGCATCGGTGAACCACTCCCCGACGGTATCCTGTTCACGCTCACGGGCAAACGCTTGCTTCACCGCTCGGATGATCTTCTGTCGGTTGTTTTTGACGGCATTCTCCAGATCTGCCCGATAATCGGGCATAATCTCGTAGTCGCTCCCTTCCTCAATGACCAGCATCTGGCGGGGCTTACTCTGGAATTTCAGTTCGATCTGTTCGAGAACGAGAGCGTTGATGTGCGCCTCAACCAGGTCCTGATTGTTGAGCAGGAACGTAGGCGGGCTGATTTCCCCAGCAATAATTCGTTCCGGGTTTCGGTAGAAGTACTGGTCGTGAGAGCCACGTCCGAACCCACGGCCACAGAACGTCGTGACGAGTGACGGCTGGTTCTGTCGTCCGGCTCGCCCGGAACGCTGAGCGTAATTACTCGGATTGGGCGGGACGTTTCGCATATAGACGTTCGAGAGGTCGCCAATGTCGATCCCGAGTTCCATCGTCGGCGTCGAGACGATGGTGTTTATCTTCTCGCCTTCTCGGAAATCCGACTCCAGTTGCTTCCGCTTCTCGTTCTCGACCTGTCCGCTGTGTTCGCCGGCGATGATGTCTACTGCGTCGTCGAATGATTCGGTATACAGATCGTAGAAGTAGGATGATTCGAGATCCGTCTCCTCGGGCGTGATCGAGTCACAACTGTAGTTCAGACAAACGTCGAGTTCATCCCGAGTTGTCGGTGTTCCGCATTTCGGACAGACTCGCACGTCCTCGGGATCGGCGTGTGTCACCCGAATCGCACTGTGGTTCAGCATATACACCTTCCCAGTGTACTTCAGCGACTCCTGCGTCAACAGCTTGAGTACCTCGTCGTCGCTGATGAGGTCGATGACGCTGTTGATGATCGCTTTCGCAGTATCGGTGTCGACGTCTAACGCACGGGCTGTCCAACGGACGTGTCGAGATCGGGGGTGTGTGAGTCGACGGACACGGTGTCTCCCACTAGTACTTGCCGTGTCGCTGTAGCCAACCGGGAAGTTGAAGAACTCCTGCCCGTGGAAATGGACCTCTTCGTCGAGCTGGTTGATGACGTTCCGCTTGAAGTCGGCGAAGTTCGTGGTGCTCTCGTGGTCTATCGCAATGCTACGGCGGAAGATGTCCAAGAAGCCGTGGACGTACTCCTCCCGCACCTTCGGGTCGGCGTTCGAAAGCACCGGTGTCGAGTTCCAGACCTCATCGACGTCCGCCAGCTTATCGAGGTTCTCGTATTGGACGTCGATCAGCCCGACATCTTCGAGACTCTGCTGGGTACGTTGCTGTTCACGACCGAGTTCGAGAATGGCGTTGAACAGTAGGTAGTCGCTGTAGTTCTGGCGGTCCTCTGCAGACGGCCCGAACATCCCTGTGTCTATAGCTGGCGGAAGGGCTTCCTCGTCATCGAGGAGATCGAAGACGTCGTTCCCGAGCGTGGTGAGGCTAACGTCGTCGCCCTCTGCGAGGGTATGGTACAGCGAGCGTCGGAATCGAACCCGCTGGTAGAGATTGTTGAGGTGAGCCGCCTGTAACGCAGTATCCTGTCGATTGTCGGAGAAGGCGATAGTCTTCTGCTGGTCGTCGGGGAGATTCCGCATCGTGTTTCCGATGAGAACGTCCGTCGCCGTCGAACGACCGACCGTCCCGAAGGTGAACAGCTTGTTGAACTCGTTCTTGACCCGACGAGTGTAGTGAACCCCGCAGTTCGGGCAGAATAGGAACGGCTGGTTGACTCGCATCACCTCGACGCCCTGCGCAGCGAAGCATCCACATTCGAGCTGCCCCTGTTCCACTCGTCCGGGGGTAAGCTGGTCGCATTCCGGGCAGTAGGTGGCCGGACGGGGTTCAGCCTCGACGTAGGTGTCTCGAAGCTGTCCGTTGTCGTTCAGCCACTCATCGGGGAGTGGAGCGGTTTCTCGGTCCCAATCGCCCCGCATCAGGTACGCCTCTTCTTCGTCCTCCTCCGTGTCTACGAAGGTACTCAGCGCACCCTGTGTGACGGTGTTCTCTTGATCGACGACGGTGGTGTAGTACTCCTGACCGCATCCCCGACAGAACGAGAGGGGATAGGCAGTCCGGGTGCGGTCGTGTTCTTGGGCGCACGTACGACACTCGATGTCGCCGGCGTCACTCAGATGAGGATCGTCGTCCTCGAAAGACTCCTCGGTGAGACAGGAGACGAGACCACTCCCCTGACTGAAGAAGGTGTGGAGCTTCGGGATGAAGATCGGCTGTTCCTCACCCTGTATCTCGGTTGTTCCAACCGTTCCGACGAGCAGAGCAGCCTGTAGCTCTTGCTCGATGTCGTACCGAGATGCGTCGGGTCGATACTGTTCCTGATAGCTACTGACGAGATCCTTCCCGTCTTCGCTTCCGTCATCCTCACCGGCGAAGATCTGCTGGCTCTGGGAGCTAAGCTCTTCGTCGAGGAACTTGATCGTGGGGTGATCCTCCAGCGTGTTTCCGAGTGCCGACGCATCGGTTGTCTCGGCTGGCATCAGATCCCGGTCGAGGAGTTTCTCGGTGAGGTCCTGTGCGGCTTCGAGACTCCCGTCGAAGGTTACTATGTCCTCCTCGGTGACTTCGATGTCGTCGGGGAGCGGCTCGTCGTCAGAGAGGGGGAGCGGGTAATGAGACTCTCGAACGACATTGTCGGCGTCGACCTCTTCGCCGAAGATCTTCCCGGTAAACTCGGCGATCTCGTCGTTGGCGTTGATCCCCTCGTCGCTCTGGACCGTCGCAGAGGTACCGACACAGACGAGTTCCTCTCCGGCGTCGGTATTCTGCTTCAGCCGGCGGACGAGTGCGGCGACGTCGGCTCCCTGATGGCCAGTGTAGGTGTGAATCTCGTCGAGGACCAGATACTGCAGGACTCCCTCGTGCATCTCTGGGAAGAGCTTCTTGTCGTCATGCCTGGTAAGGATGAGGTCGAGCATGACGTAGTTCGTCATCAGGATGTCCGGCGGGTCGTTCTGCATTTCCTCCCGAGAGACGACTTCGGAGTCGAACGCCTCCTCCCGGCCGAACTGCCGGAGGAACTCAGGTGCTTCGTCAGGATTGTGTGGCGTGTCGCCCGTGTAGAGTCCCAGCCGGAGACCCGTCCCGTCGAGTCGCTCTGCAAAGTCCTCGTACTGGGAGTTCGCCAGAGCGTTCATCGGGTAGATGATGACTGCCTTGATCCCGTCCTCACCCCGCTCTTTGGCTTCGAGACAATGGCTGACGATGGGGATCCCGAAAGCGAAGCTTTTCCCTGACCCCGTGCCCGTGGAGACGATGGTGTTGTTCCCGGACTGAATAGACTGGATCGCCTCAGTCTGATGTTTGTACGGTTCGATGGGATCACCGCCAGCACCGGTAAAGACGTCCAGAATACCCTCGTGAAGCTTATCGTCCGCAACGAAGTCTTCGAGGGTGTCGCCGTATTGGAAGCGCTGATTCAGTTGGACGAACGGTTCCTTCCACAGAACCTTCCCCGTCTCGATGCGGTTCTCGATCCAAGCGTTGATCGTCTGGTCATCGACGTTCTGGAACGTCTCGACGTAGGAGCGATAGGAGGATTGGACGTTATCCAGTGCATCGAAGGGATTGAGACGAGATGGCTCAGACATCGTTTTCCTCCTCTGCTATGGTAGCAAACTCATCTTCAAGTTGATGGAAGCTTTCGAGAATGAGCTTCTTAGTTCGATACTCACCAAATTCCTTTTTATCCTCCTTTTTAACAACTGGGAAGGTATCTAAGAGATAGGCAAGGTCGTCTTCATCAAGGCCATATAGCCGGGCGAACAGAGCATCTAATTGTGCCCTGATTCTATCTCTCCGCTCTGCATCCCAGATAAAGGGTGTGTGAGGGAAATAATCATCAGTAGAATCAGAATGGTTCACCCACTCAGGCTCCCCTAGCTCATTACCATCACGCAGATCTGAATTTGAATTCCACTGCTCGCTTATCGCTTTTCGAAGCCCATCATTCGCTTCAGACCAAACATCATCGGCAAAGGGGGCTAAATCCCACGCAGTATACGACAATTCCAGCACCCGAGGGACGACAAATCTGAGGATGTCATCAGAGTACCTTTTTGGCGGAATTACCGGGAGTTGCTTAACAACGTGATCCGAGAGATGAACACCACCAACAGATTGTCTGGCGGCGAAATCATAGGAGAAGGAATTGTAATTCGCCAATAGACAACAAATATAGGGGGCGTCCGCACTAGAATCGGTTAGAACCCGTAGGGAGAATGAGGGTGCTGACTCAGGAATGATTCCCGCAATCATTGTTCTCTTATTTGTCGCAGCACAGACATCCATATAGCTAAAGTACCAGTCACGGCTCCAATTGCCATTTTTGTCATCAACGTCCCCCTCTTCGACCCAGAACCGTGTGTTGACTAGATATTCTGGATCAAGCAGCTGACTTCCTTCTGTTTCAGTTGACCGACCGGAACGCTGGCTCCCCTCTACAGTATAGGTACTTGCGAAACGATGATTGTATATATTGATCATCTTCCCCTCATATACACGCAACCATCGATCCTCTCCGTCGATATAATTCAGATTGGCACTCAATTCTGCGTTTTTCTCCGCCAGATCTTCCTCTGTGGCTAATAGTTCAGAATCACCATTCAGATCAATTAGCCTTGATATGTCCACGCCCCACGGGTTCCTGTCTTCGTTTTCGTTAATTAGGACAGGTGCCCCTTCGTACAGCCGTCGGGCAACCTCTGCATCAGATTGAGATCGGAAAATAGGACAGGAACCGGTATTGGGATTGATTTGTCTCAGATCCTCTTCGGTCAACGAGAAATGCCGGTCATCATCTTGTAGCTGTTGTACCTCTGTGAGGTAGAATGCAAAGTCTGCCTCTTGCGAGGGGAGATCTCGGCCGGTAAGTGTTATTAAAGAGAATTTGTATGATCGATGTACTTCTTGGAATATGCCCTTACTATTCTCAAAGTCATATAGACTGACAAGTTGCTTGTTCTCAACAAGATCGCTAAAGAAGTCTTGTGTATAGTAATCGGTAGCGATCCCACTGGGAACAACCATCCCGGCACGACCTCGGGGATTGATCAAATCCCGGCCAAGTCCGGTGAATAATGGATAGTAATTGATGTCGCCCTTCGCAGTTAGCTCATATTTTCTGGATTCCCGGAGGAAATTGCTTGTATTTTGACTAGCTTTAACGGCTTCCTGATATTCTTGATAGAGTTCTGGATCCTCATCTTCTAACTGTTGAATTAAATTCTGCCGTTTCGATTTTGTAGATGCGTCAGCAATCTCTTTGTTGCGAGTTGCAAAGAATTCCTTTTCTTGAAACTTTACCCGCTCCCAGGGGGGATTCCCAAGTATACAATCGAATCCAGCGGATGAGCCGCCATATATCTCTGGGAATTCCAATTCCCAGTGGAAAAATCGCTGTTGGTTTGCTATTTTTGTAGCCCGATCTATTAGATCTCGGAGTGCTTCATCATCTGGGTTTGGATTACGACGAATCTTCTCGATAGTTGACGGCGATGGGTATTCTTTCGCAGAGCCATCCATCGGCCAGTAAAACGCCGCAGTCCAGATGTCGTACGCCAACTTCTCTTGCTGGAACCCTTCCGATTGGCGAAGCTCGTCGTACAGTTGCTTCTTCCTCTCTATATCTTCTGTATCCTTTTCTTCAATCGCATCAAGCTGTTCGGCTATATTGACATACTCCTCCTTACCCGCCCCCCATTGCTGGAGAGATGATTCAGAGGAACCTTTCGACCTCTCTTTGTTTTCATTCCTGACTCGTTTTCGAATCTCGTTACCGACGTGCCAGTCACGCCCGCTTGACGTTTCGTAGGCATCGGCAGGGAATTCACCTTCGAGAAGCTCAGAGTTAGTTCCGATCAGAGAATTCCCGCATTTGATGTGATGGTCAAGGAAGTTCAGCGGTTTGTCCTCTACAGCGGAATTGATCCAAAGACTGACCTTCGCCAGTTCGACGGCCATTGGGTTGAGGTCGACAGCGTAGATACAGTGCTGAAGGACGTCTCGCCGAGCTTCACGAATCTGATCCTCAGGCGGATAGTCGCTTTCAGAGCGGATCCGTGCGAGCCGTTGCGCTAAGAAGTTGTTCGCAGCAATTAGGAACGCACCGCTTCCGCTTGCTGGGTCACAGACTGAGACACCAAGGAGAGCATCTTCCTTTTCGTCGGTTGTGGTGGCGTTTTCCAGACGGTCTTCCACGACGGGTTTGAGCGCACTCTGAACTAGTTCTTGCACCAGACCGGGATCCGTGTAGTAGCTCCCGGTCTCTTTGCGTTCTGTTCCCCTGTCATCGAGATAGAACTCTCCACGAGAAACAGTCCGGTCTTCCAGTTCGATAACCTCAGTCGCCAGTCTAGGTGTAAATTCAAGGAGGCTCTCGTAGACGGAGCCGATCTCCTCGACACCGAGGTCGGCGTACGAGATTCGCTGGCGAGTTCCCTCGTGCTCAATGAGGGTTAGGTCTTCGATTGCGTCCAAGAGGTTATCGTTGGAACACTCGCTTTCTGACACCCAGTCGAGCCGATCAGAGTCGAAGAGCATCCCGTTGTAGCAGGGTACACCAAGTTCCTCGTCACCCTTCTCGACGAGGCGGAACGTGGACTGCAATCCGTGCCAGAGGTCGGTGTTCCGGTCGCTCCCGCTTCGTCGTGTTTCGGCCTTCTCTCGAAGGTTTGTGATGCTGTACTCGTCGGTGTACAGGCTATCACGGGAAGCCATCATCCCCCGCTGCTCCGCATACATGAGGAAGAGCAGGCGATACACCAAGAGGAGGACCTCCTGATAGTACTCTTTGGCTTCCTCTTCCCCGCCTTCTTCGAGGTATTCCCGAATCTCCTGACTGAGTAGCCCAGTTCCCAGCGTCTCGATAGCGCTTACGACGTTAGATTGGAGATCTTGACCAACCTTGACCCCGGTAGACAGAGCGACCTGATACAGCTGCTCCAGCGGAGTCTCAATGTCATCCTCTTCTTCGTCGGCTACGACCGGTTTAATGAACCGTGTGGCGTGGCTGAGCCGGTAGAGTGCCCGGAAGTCTCCGTAGTTCCGGCTCGTGAACATATTCTCCAGATCGAACTCCACGTACCCACGGGTGTACGTGTGGTAGAAATCTCGAAGAACCCGGAGCGTTAGCCCGTTGGTTACGACGGCCCAGTCGTGTTCGTCGCTGGCATTCAGGAACTCCTGGAGCGTGTCGTGTGGACTCTTGGCTCCACGGGGAGCATTCTCCGGTTTCTCGTCCAGTTTCTGCTCAGGTTCGACGGTATGAATGATCGGAGCCGTCCGCCCCTCCATCTCGCCGTAGCTTTCGATGTCACCGTCGGGCCACCCCTTGTGGGAGAGATTCGACTCGATGCCGCCTGCTTCGAGATTCTCTCGCTGGAAGACCGGCTCGAAGCCAAGATTCTGGAACAGCTTGAGGATCCACTTCGTACGAGCATCCGAGACGTCCATATGGAACAGCGTCTCGTCCATCGTGAGCTCGTCCCACCGCTCTCGAAGCGTGTCCCACGTATCCCCGATCTCCGCTTCGATATCGGCCTCCTCGGGCGGCTCTGTGTTCGGTAACGCAAAGGTCTCAGGTCGGACGGCGGACTCCCCGCAATGACGCTGGCGGAGCTTGCTCACCAGTTCGTCCGTGAGCAGACCGCCGCTCGTGTTGATGAACGTCGTCGATCCGGTTCGTGGCGTACTGGAACTCGATTCAGCTTCGGCGTCGGTAGAGGGTGTATCGATACTCATCGTTAGTTGCTCCCGTAGTAGACGGTGACAGTCAGCAGATCTTTGCTCGCAATCTCGACGTCGTCAATCCCGGACAGCCAGCTTCCACTTCCGGACTTCTCAAGCTCCGCTCGCATCTCCGTTCGCTGTTCGACGATCTTGTCCCGGCGCTGTTCTGCTCGCCGTTGTAGCGTCTGTTCGAACGCCCCGTGTCCGAGAGCGTCTTTGAGATCGTCCTCCTTCTCCATCGAGGTACGCTGAACTGGTTTGGCTTCGCTTTCCTCCAGTGCCTCGACGAGGTTCTGATCGAGCGGTTCGTCCCCGTAGATCGGCAATCCGACCTGCACCAACTCCTCCATAATTGTCGGATCGGGCTGGGTGTCTGCCACGTATCGAACCAGTGCTGTATACACTGCTGTCGGCTCGCTCACTTCATTCGTTCCCCGTATTGCTGTCCGCCCGTAACGATCCTCGTCGGTCAACGCGGTTTCCTTGACGGCTTCGATAAGCCGTTGTACAAGCGGATGGGCGATGTCGAGCATCTCCGTATCCGAGGACTGGGATGCCTCGTTCGGATCGAACGTCACGTCCTCGTACTCTCGCTTGATGTCTGGCCCTTGAAGCCGATCAGCAGTGATTTTGATGTCGAGATGACCTTGGACGTTCATCTCGTACGAGCAACTGAACAGGTCCAGAGCGCTCTTCACGAACTGTTCCAAGGTTCCCTGACCGCCGATCCGCTGGTGCGTCTCTTCTTGGCGCTTCTGAACCTCTTGCAGTCCGACTTCAGTGTGTCCGTAGAAGGACTCAGACTTGATCCGGTCGAGCGTCTGGTCGTCGAAGACGCTCGCACTCTCCCGCTCTGCTGGTGCGGAACCGCCACCGAACTCTTCGAGTGTCGCCTGTGGAACGCCGGCATCGATCCCCTCGTCTTTGAGGAGTTCGAGGATTCCTTCGTCGTCACCGAAGTACGGCGGTGAGAACCCGTACTCCTGTCTGATGTTGTTCGCTTTCTGAACCAGTTTTTCGAGGATGGCGACGTCCATCTGGTCCTCGACGACCATCGTCCGGATGACGACCTCGTCGTTCTTCTGTCCGTACCGGTCGATTCGGCCGTTCCGTTGCTCCAGCCTGTTCGGATTCCACGGGAGTTCGTAGTGGATGATCTGGTTTGCGGCGTGTTGGAGGTTCATCCCCTCGCTGATGACGTCGGTAGCGATGAGAACGCCCCGTGTAGAGTCCTCGAACTCCTTGAACCGCTCTTTCCGCTGGGCTTCGTTCAGAGACCCGTGAAGCGTGAAGACCTCGGTCTCGTCGCTCTGCGAGTCCTTGATCTGCTCTTCGAGATACTCCAGCGTGTCCACGTACTTCGTGAAAACGATCACACGAGGGTACTGGAACCGATTGGGGAGTGTTTCGTCGAGGAGCCGCTGGAGCTTTGCGTCACGGGTTTTGGTGACCCGCTCCGCCTTCTCTGCGACGTCTTCGAGAACGTCCAGCTCCTGTTCGATGGCGGCTTTGTCACCCGTGACGACTCGCTCGACTCGTTCTCCGACTTCCTCCTCGCTGTACTCCTCTCCGGGATCGTCGTCGAGCGCATTCGCCTGTGCCATCGATTCGGAGACCCCGGCTGTCTCCTCGATTACAGTCTGGGTGTCTTCCTCGTCGAGATCCTCCAACCGACCTTCGAGTTTATCCTGGCGGTTCTTCAGGGACCGTCGGAGTGCTTCGGGACTACTCAACGCTCGCTTGAGGAAGTGAATAACGGACCAGCGTGCCAGCGTCTGGCTCTTGGAACTGGAACGCTTGGCCGATGACATCAGCAGTTCGCCGTACTCTCGGACGGCGTCGTACGTCTCTTGTTCGTATTCTGTGGGAGAGACCCGTACCTCGTCCTGATCCCGTTCTGGAAAGGGGCTCCCCCCGTCGACATCGGAGAACCATTTCTTGACGTCGTCTCGCCGCCGCTGGACGACGTGATTTCGAGCAACGTCTCGATGAATAGTGGGATCGTGTCGAGGCCCGGAGACAGCGTCGACGTCGAGCATTCGGATCAGACTGGCGAACGAATCCGTGTACCCGTTGTGAGGCGTAGCCGTCAGGAGGAGACAGTGTTCGGCGTGGTCGGTGATCTCAGTCGCAAAGTCCCAGCGCTGCATATCGACCGTTTCGTTCGCCCCGGATTCGTGGGGCTTCGCCGCTTGGTGTGCCTCGTCGATGATGACGAGATCCCAGTCCTGATCCAGAATCTCGTGCCGAACGCTGTTCTGCTTCGCATAGTCGATGCTGACGATCAGCTTCGAGAAGTGCTCCCACGGACTGGTCCCCGGTGGGATCTCCTTTTCCATCGCCTTCCGGTGGCGACGGCTGATGATGTCCGCATCGATGTGGAAGAAGTAGTTGAATGCTTCACGCCATTGTTCTCGGAGATTCGCAGGCGTGATGATGAGGATTCGATCAGCCTTGTTGCGAGCCATAAGCTCGCTCGTGATGAGACCCGCCTCGATGGTTTTCCCGAGACCGACGTCGTCCGCCAGTAGCATTCGGACCCGAGGCATATCGAGAGCCATCACGACCGGGGTAAGCTGGTACTCCGTTGGGATCACCCGAGATCGCTGAAGACTTACGAGAGGGGCAGTCCCGTGTAGCATCGAGAGGCGATAGGCCCGATTCAACAAGCGCTGAAACTCGGGGTTACCGATCTTTTCAGGATCTGGCGGTTCCAGACTGCCTTCTCTGATGTTTTCAACCGGCGTATAGAACCGGTGTCGATCAGTAGTATTCCCATCCAGGGGGGTCGCTGTGACAACGTTTCCGTCTACAGCGTCAACTCTCCAGAGGCGATTTCGGTTTTCTACCACAGAACCGGGTTGGATATTTGAGGGCAGTTGTGAACTCATTTGTTGGTGATTAAGATATTCCTACGTTGGCTACTGAAGATGCTTATAACCTGCAAAGAGAACGCACTTATCTCTACCGGGAATGGGGTTTGTACGGGATGATGCGCCGGACAGATGACTATTCAACTAGCTCCCAGAGGAGAGAATTTCCAACTTTTTTGCTTCTAACTTCCCCTTCCTCTTCAAGTGATTTCAATCTCAAATAGGCGGTTCGACGGTCACAGCCCACATAATCGGAAATGTCCGTCGTTCCACTTGCCCCGAGTTCAGCTAAGGCTTTCAGAAAATCCTGGGGTGGGTATTCCTCAGTAAACTTACCACTTTTTTCGTCCCGATCCCGGTCGCCCATAGTACGAATGTGAGTGCCATTTCACATATGACTGCTGGATGGGTTTCCATTAGTCGAGTGTCCAAAGGTTTATACCATTAGACGTATGACTAATGGGTGTGAACTCGGCCGTTGGGCACTAAACGACAGAAGTGCCCGGGTGTTGGAGCACCCAGGCTGGGTTTCGAATACGGTCCGAGAACCCATGGAAAATTCAAATTCGGGACTACAAGAAGGCAGCGACAGATCACTGATTGAAGAGACATCACAATTTAGCCAGGTCCGCTCGCGGAACGCTGAAGATGAGGGACAACCACTCAGGCAGGCGACGCGGGATGTGGTCGGCAATCTCGTCGGAATTTGGCGACTCACGCTCCGCAAACTGAAGCCCGAATACGTGGGGCTGCTCGTTGAGGCGATCAATTACTTGCATGCGCATGGTGATAAGTATGCGATGCAGTTTGGCGGTGCTCGGAACTTCGGTGCCGGGATTGTCGATGCTGAGGTGGTGAACCCGTTGTACTCGGACGCTGAGCTGCGGCGCGTGTATAATCGCGCGCAGGACGCGACGAGCGGGATGGACACGAAAGACGATGTTTGGCGTGACCAGTGTCGTGAGGCGTTCGTGCGGGCGTTGCATCCCCGGACGGCTGCGCGTGACGGTAACGTGCTGATGCCGGGGGGTGAGTCGGCGTGACGGGGTCGGACGAGGCTGACGGTGATGGGGTCGATGACGATGTGGACGCAGATGAGGATCTTGATGAGCTGCATCCGGTGTCGTCGTCGCTACGGACGGCTCAAGAGCAGGAGGGCGGGACAGATCGAGTAGTGGAGGCTGGAGATGGGCAGGCGGAGTCGAAGGGGTCGGGTGGTGATGGCTCGGGGTTGGATGAATTAGCTCCAGTGTCGTCGGCGGTTCGGACGGCGCAGATCCCATCCGATCTCGATGCTGCGGGTGATGACGGTGATGCGGGTGCGTCGGATGAGGAGAGTGGTAGCGGTTTCGGGGGTGGGAGGTGATGCCGGTTGGCTGGGGGTGCCGTGGTGGGGGGCGTAGCCGTCGTGGCAGAGCGGCGGTGCTCGTGGTGGAGCACCGGTCACGTCGGGCTGTGGCTGCTCGTGTGGCAGGCTGTGGTGGGCCTGGCGCTGCGAGTAGTAGTGAGAGTGACCATGGGTTTGATGGGCGGGGACAGCCGTCGGGATGCGTGGTGGTGTCTCGACGTCGTTCCCCGACCGCTCAGTGCGTCGGGGCGAGTGAATCTGCGTGGCCGCTGCGGCGGG
>Ga0207719_100297_pt1 | contig 35953 bp, 36 predicted proteins | sample A23P1SouthBayCA_2_FD_187279 | JGI IMG/M metagenome (GOLD analysis project Ga0207719, IMG submission 187279) | Aerobic enrichment media microbial communities from Eden Landing Ponds, California, USA - A23 P3 (3) (SPAdes) | ecosystem: Environmental > Aquatic > Marine > Unclassified | place... | reverse complement strand
CCCGCGATCCGCTTCGCTCGTCGCGTCCGCTCCTCGCAGAAGCGGTGGGGATGGGATTTGAACCCATGAGGCCTGGATGGCCACCTGCTCTCAAGGCAGGCGCATTTGTCCGCTCTGCCACCCCACCGCGGGGAAACGTACGATGTGCCCGCTGAAAGCCTTTCCGTTGTGCGGTTTCCGCCACGTCGGGTGCTCACTCACCGGGCAGGTCCTGCTCGGAGAGCGACCCCTCGACGCCATCGACGTAACTGCCGTTACCCCCGGCGCCCATCTGCGCGTATCGCTCATTCTCGCTCCAGTCGGAGAACGGCGAGTCCGCCCAGATGTCCAGGCTCCCACTCTCGATGTCGTCCCGTATCGAGGCCACCTCCTGTTTCACCTCCTCGGAAACCATCGGTCCCCAGTCGTCGAGGGCAACGACGCCGTCACCGAGGCCACCGTAGTAGAAGTCCGCGGTCCACTCGAAGTTTCGAACGTCCCTGAGTGTTGGCTCGTAGAACGCCTCCCAGTTCCAGAGTGGCGACGTGAGGTAGTTCTCACCTGCAGTCTCTCCCATCGGTGACTGATACCCCATCGCCCAGATGCCGTCGTTGGCTGCCGTCTCCAGGACCGCCGTCGAGTCCTGGTGCTGGGCCATCACGTCGACACCATCCTGAAGGAGAACGTCGGCCGCGTCGCTCTCGGCGGATGGATTGAACCAGGCTCCCGACCACTCGACGTTCACGGTAGCGTCTTCGTTGACGCTTCGTACGCCCAGTGTGAACGCGTTGATGCCGCGAACGATCTCCGAATAGGGGTACGGCGCCACGTAGCCGAGCGCGTTCGCCTCGGTGACCATGCCCGCGGCGACGCCCGTGAGGTACCGGACCTGGTCCATCCGGCCGAAGTATCGTCCCTTGTTGGCGTTCGTGCTGAACCCTTGGCAGTGTTCGAACGCCGTACCGGGGTTGTCACTCGCGACCGCACTCAGGGCGGGGCCGTAGTCCGCGGTCGTTGCGAAGACGACGTCATACCCCTCGTCGGCGTAGTCGCGGAGTGGCTGTTCCGCGTCCGCGGGCGCGACGTTCTCCGTAACGTCCGTTTCTACCCAGTCGAACTCCGCCTCGATCGTCTGTCTGGCCTGGTCGTGGGTCCACCCCCACCCGCGTTCGCCGACCGAGGCGTTGTACAGCCAGGCGGCTCTGACTGTCTCCTTCGGCGTCGTCACCGTCGTCGTGACATCGGCCGTCGCCTCGTCGGTGCTGGTGGCGTAACTCACCGTCGCGGTCAGTTGTGTCTTACTCTCGGCGGAGTCGGGCGGGGTAACCTCCCAGCTCACGTCCCTACCACCGGCGGCTTCGAGTGTTTCGAAGCTGACATCACTCGCCGTCTGGATGTCCCAGCCACTCGGCCCGTCGAGGGACACGTCGACGCTCTGGAGCGGGAAAAAATAGGGGTTACTGACCGACCCGGTCACCGTCACGGTTGTGTTCCTGCTCGTATGGACGGCCTCCCCGGAGAACGTAAGCAGTTTATCCGGCGGGTCGGGTATCGGCTGGGTCGTTGCGGTGTCGGTTGACTCGGCAGTGTCACCCGGTTCTTCGGTGTCGGTTGACTCGGCGGTGTCACCCGGTTCTTCGTCGGTTGACTCGGCGGTATCACTCGGTTTTTCGGTGTCGGTTTCGGTCTCGTCACCGTCGCCGGAACACCCTGCCAGTCCGGCGAGGCCGACGACACCGAGTGATCGCAGTACTCTCCGTCGTGTCGCCCTGTTATTCCTTACCATGGTGAATCGGTGTCGAGATGTTCAGATTCGGAGAAAATAATATTTTTGAAATGTGTACAAATCCGTATAGAAAGTGATCCGTCTGTGCACCCGACACGGACCCGACGGCGGTTCCCGGCCGGCGTGAGTCGATATCCGTAGACGGTTTCCCCCTACGCTGGCGTCCGATTGCTCACTCCCGGTCGCGCGGTGACCCCAAACAGTCGGCAGGGTCGTCGGTCACGCTCGCTCGACGCGTCGACGGCCGCCCTCGACGCGCACCCGGAGATCGAGATCGTACAGGGTCTCCATCGTCGCCTCCGGCACCGGCCTGTCGGCCACGACGCGCGCCTCGATCGTCGAAAGCAGCGTCGCCAGGTCGGCCCCCGTCGTGACGACCGGGTGCATCGGCGCGAACGCCACGCCGTGGCCTGCCTCGACCGCCCGCCGCGCCGCAGTCGCCAGTTCGGGCGGATCGTACGCTCCGTCGAAGTCGATCGGCTCCGTCATGCCGTGGTAGTGGAGCCGACCCCCCGGCGCCGGTCCGAGGACCGTCTCCGCCCGGCGAAGCGACATCGCGGCGCCGTCGAGGTCCGTCCGCTCGATGGTCGGCGCGCGCGGATCGAGGATCGAGACGGAGTCGGCGTCCTCCCGTTCGAGCAGGTGCGTCGCCGTGTTGCCCGCCCGCGCCGCCGGCGTGGAGCCGACCTGGACCTCGAAACGGGCGTCGCCGGGCTCCGAGAGCGCCCGCGTCGCGAGCGAGCGCACCTCGGCTTCGGCCGTCGAGTCCGCGTCGGCGTACTCCCCGGGAAGGGTTCCCCCGTCGCGGTAATTGACGAGCAGTTCGCCGCCGCTTCGCTCGGCCGCCCGGAGGACGTCCTTCGCCATGGCCGCGTACAGGTCGGCGGCCTCGACGTCCGAGAGCGGCGTCGTGGCGACGAGATCCGACAGCACGAGCCCCGGTCGCGGCGGGTCGACGAGCACGGCGTGAGTGACCATGGTGGGCTGTTGGGGCGACATGGTTTCAACTCCGTCGTTTCGGTCGACCGCCGGGAAGAGGGCCGGGCACGGTGAAGATAACGCTTAAGACCGGCGACCGGAAAGACCTGGATGCGGGTCGGTGGTCTAGACCGGTTATGACGGCTCCTTCACACGGAGCAGGCCGCAGGTTCAATTCCTGCCCGACCCACTGCCCTTCTCGCGGTGCTCACGGGGGGACGCCCTTTCCGACCCGTCACCCGAATCGTCCGCCGTCGCGAGGATGTCTCCCGCGACGTCCACTACGTGTTTCCGGTGGGTCGCCGACGTCTGCGCGCCCTGGACGGCATCGAGCTGACCGTCGACGACCGCGTTCTGCTGAGGCCCCCACGTCTCCGGGGACTCGGACTTGATGTACTCGACCCATCGTTTGACCGCCTCGATGCGCTTTTCGTGGTCGCGGCCGTGTTTCGCATCGAGGCGCTCACGCACGTTTGAGTCGTTCATACTCCTCTTGGACGCCGAGTCGCCGTACCCATTCTTCGAGACGGGACACACTAAGGCTTTCCTCGAAAAGCGCGTAGAGGTGGACTGCGTCCTCTACGTCCGTCCGCGCGCCGAGATAGAGCTTGTACGCGATCTGGAGTTCCAGGGGCCCGATCGGAATTACCTCGCCGCCGATCCGGGCCGTAATGTGGTTTTCGAGGGCGGCGCGGTCAAACTCGTCGCGAGCGAACTTCACTTCGAGATGTGGCGCGATCCGGTCGTCCGGAGCGACCCAGATGTTGTCACCGGCGTCGAGCATCTCGTACATCGAGGCCAGCGGCATCGCCGGGCCCCAGAACCCCTCCTCCTCGAGCGTCCCGACGAGTTCGTCGGCAGTCTCCCCGTCGATCCGTTCGATGAGGACGTCGATGTCCTCGGTAGAGCGCGCCCGACCGGCGAGTATCGACACGTACCCCGCGACGAAGACGTGTTCGATGTCGAACCGATCGAGAATCCCGGAGAAGCCAACCGCCAGCTCGTCGAGCTGGTTGGGCTCCCGCTCGACCAGGAGCGTTCCGTTCCGTAGTTCGACACCGCCCATGGACGCTCGTCGGCCGGTGACAGCATAAATCGTCGGGAGGCCCCTGCGAGCTACGGTAGTGGTCGGATCACCCCCGACGCCGTGGATCCAGCGGCTCGCGGAGCGACCACTCGTCGTCTCGGGGGTCCAGCCGGTGGGGTTCGGCACCGCGCTCGGTGAGGATGCCGGCGTGGAAAAGCATGGCTTTCAGCTGGAAGACGGTCGGGGAGTGAAAGACGTCGCCGTCTTCGAGTTCACGGGGCCGAAGCTCGCCGTCCGCGTCGAGGACGCGACCCCGGACGTCCCCGGTTCCGCGAAGGAACAGCTCGACGGTGAAAGTCGGGTGGTGGACGTGGAGCCACTCCACGAGGTCGACCAGCGAGGGCGCCGGTACGCCGTCGTCGTGCATCGTCCCGAGCTCCTCGACGAGCAGCTGTGTCGCCGGGTACGCCCAGACGACGCGGCGCACCAGCAGCCCCCACTCGGGCGCACGGTCACAGAACCGGGCGCTCGACCCCTTCCACTCCTCGAAGGCGCCCAGGGCGGCGTCGGCCGACCCGTACCGCTCCAGCGCGAACCGGACTACCTCCCGACCCAGCGGCGTGAGTTCGATCCGGTTCGGACGCTCCTCGATCAGGCCGAGAAACGCCGCCCCCCTGCGGGCGTCGTCGGTCGCCCGGACGACACGTTCTGCGAGCACCGATCCCGTGTCGTCGGGGTGGTAGGCGGCGATCGGGTACGCGAGGTAGTTCTTGGGGTGGTTCAGCCCGAAGGACTCCCCGGCGACGCCCTGCGCGGTCGCCTGGAACCGGATCGCCGTCGCTTCCCCGGCGGTGCGGTTCCCGACGATCCGGGGGACCTCCAGCGGGTCGAGCGCTCCGTCCGCGGACACCGCGAGGACGCCGACGTTGAGCTCGTGTGCGAGCGTACGGGCGGACTGGGACACCGAGCCGGCCGGCGCGGCGACGTACGCCGCGTTGGCCTCGCCCAGGCGGTCGTACGCCTGGACGACGCCGCCCTCGACGTCTACGGCGCCCGTCTCCGTGTGGCCCTTCGCCTCGATGGCGACCAGGGGAGGCTGGTCGCCGAACCGCTCGACCGCGATGAACTCGGAGTCAAGCAGCCGGACGCCGACCAGGTCCGGGTAGCCGGACCCGACGCGCACGTGGTTGAACGGGGCGAGCTGTTCGCGCACCGCCGCGGAAACGGGCTGACCGGGGGCCCACTCGCCGGTCGCGAACTGCGTGTCCACGACGGCGTAGGCGTCCGATTCGTCGTCCCCGGGAAAGAGCCGGCTCTTCGCGTGGGCGAGAACCCGTGGCTCCGGGAGCGACGCCGTACTCGCCATGGGTCGGTATTCGAGCCGGGGCCCATGAACCTTCGGTGCCGCCCGGCCGGTACCCCGAAGGTTGAAACCCGAAGCGATCGAACTATCGTGTCTACCATGGTCGACTACGCAACCGTCTTCGGGGCGCTGTTCCTGATCGTGGTGCTGGTCTTCACGGTCTGGATCACGTGGATAAGCGTCCAGGACGACCGACACGGCCCGGCGATCCAGGACTCGACCGGTGACGCCGGGGGAGAGTAGTTCGGACGGCGTGAGGAGTGGGCCCACTCGGATTTGAACCAAGGAATCACCCGGTGTCCCATGTCGCCGGGGTGCGGCGGACAGTATGAGCCGGGCGCTGTGACCGGACTTAGCTATGGGCCCGCGACCGGGCGTACTGTGTCGCCGTCCTTTACACTGTCGGAGCACCCGTCCGCGTCGGACCGGGAGAGATCGTCGCCGATCCACGACGCCCGGCGGGTCGTCGATTCTGATGATTTCGGCAATTACTGATAGTATCTACAGCTGTCACGAACGAGCAACCGACCACCCCGGCAATCGACAGATGTGTACAACATTGTCGTAAATAGGCCTATATATTATCCCCAAATTACTTATGACGACAATCCGACGAGAGGCATATGGTATCGGATCGATCCGACGACAATTCGTCCAGGCTTCCGATCGACAGGCGCGACGTGATGCGGTGGTTCGGGATCGCCGGAGCGGCGGGCGTCGCCGGCTGTCTCGGCGGCGACGACGACACTCCCGAGGAGTCACCGACCGAAGAGGGCACCCCGACGGCGACGGCGACCCCGCCGGAGACGATCGAGTTCGAGGAGGGGGGGACGCTCACCGTCGGGCTGACCTCGAACCCGAGCTCGTTCGACCCGCCGTACAGCAGCGGCGTGCCGTCCTCGGTCGTCCAGAACTACTTCTACGAGTCGCTGACCACGACTGACGCGCGCGGGAACATCCGTCCCTGGCTCGCGTCCGACGTGAGTCTCGAAGGGAGCAACGGGGACATCGGCCCCGGCGACTACACGGAGTACATGCGGACGATCTCCTACACGTCCGACGAGGAGGGCAACGTCTTCCCCGACACGGAAGACCAGATCGTGGTCGGGAGCCCGGACAACCCCGCGGCGCCGGAGGAGGGCGACGAAGGGGAGTTCCTCACCGTCAACGAGGCCGGCGACCCGGTCGAGAACGGGGTCTTCGGCATGCAGTACCAGTTCACCCTCCACGAGGGGATCCAGTTCCACAACGGCGAGGAGCTGACCGCCCAGAACGTCGTCGACTCCTACCAGCGCTACGAGAACTCCCAGGTCAGTTCGCAGGTCTGGAACAACTTCCTCTACGCGGAGGTAGTCGACGACTACACTGTCAACCTGTACGCACAGCGGGCGAGCGCGGAGGCGCTCCGCAACATCGTGTGGCTCGTGTTCCCCTCCGACCACATCGACCTCCCCGACGGCGGCCTCGACCCCCGGGAGGGGACGAACCCCGTCGGGTCCGGCCCCTGGGTGTTCGAATCGTTCTCCGCGGACGAGTCCTTCGTCGTCTCGAAAAACGAGGACTACTGGATGCAGGACGTCGGTATCCAGAACAAGGAGTGGTTCGATGGCCCGAGCAACTTCCCGAACGGCCCGGTCATCGACACCGTCGAACACCGGATCGTCCCGGAGAACGGGCCCCGCGGGACCGCCCTCCAGGAGGGCGAGATCGACATCACGACCGGGCTAGACGCCGAACAGCAGACCAACTTCGATGACGCCGACGGCTTCACGACAAGCTCGATAGAGACCGGCGGGTACCTGTTCCTGCAGTACCCCGTCCAGGTGGAGCCGTGGGGCAACCAGAACGTGCGCCGCGCCGCGAACCACCTGATCCCGCGGTCGACCATCGTGGACAACGTCGGACAGGGCTGGGCGCGCGAGGCGTGGACCCCGCTGCCGGAGGTCGCGGAGGGGGCCGGGACGACCGACCCCGAACAGCTCGAGTCGGATCTGAAGCCGATGAACGAGCTCGACCGCCAGGAGGCGAAGTCGCTCATCGACGACGCGGGCGTCGACACCCCGATCCAGCTCCAGATCGATACGAACTCGAACAACACGGACCGCGTCAACAAGGCCGAACTGATCGCCCAGTCCATGGAGCAGCCGGTCGACGGCGAACAGCTGTTCGAGGTGAACGTGGAAACCTTCGAGTTCCAGTCGCTCCTGGGGCGGATCTTCAGTCCGGACTACCCCACGATGACGAACGACAGCGGTGCCCCGACGGCGCTGCTCGTCGGCCTGTCGGGGACGTTCGATCCGGGGAGTTTCTGCGAGGCGACCCACCAGACCTCCGCGATCGGCCAGTGCTGTAACGCGAACGGCTACTCCAACGAGGACCTCGACGAGATGATGCGGAACGCGAAGTTCGGGTCGGAGGTCCTGGACGATCCACAGGAGCGCGCCAGCCGCTACGACGAGATCTGGCGCGAGGTGATCGAGATCAGCGCCAACTCCTACGTCGACATCGACCTCACGGTCGCCGTCCACTCGACCGACGTGCAGGCCGTGGACGCCTACCCGTTCCCGGAGGGGCTGTACAGCTACGCGCTGTACGCCCCATCCGACTTCCAGCTCGCGTACCTCGATCGCTGACGAACACGCGACCGCGTATTCATGAGTCTGCGACGGTTCATTCTGCGCCGGCTGGTGCTCGTGATCCCGATCATGATCGGCGTCTCGCTGATCACGTTCGGTCTGGGAAAGCTCGCGCCCGGGGGTCCGGTAGATTTCGTGCTCGGACTCAACCCGGACGTCACGCCACAGCAACGGGCACGACTGCGGGCACAGTACGGCCTGGACGAACCCATCTGGCGGCAGTACCTGGTGTGGCTCGGGAACGTCGTGCAGGGGGATTTCGGCCGGACCATCCCCTCGGGACGGTCGGTCGCCGGCATCGTCGGGCGACGGGTCCCCGCCACGATAATGCTCGGGCTGTTCGGCTGGGTGATCGCGCTGCTGGTCGCGGTACCGACGGGGATCTACGCCGCGGTCAACAAGGACCAGCTCGGCGACGACGTGAGTCGGTTCGTCGCCCTCTCGGGCATCTCGATCCCGAACTTCTGGCTCGGCCTGATGCTCATCCTGGTCTTCTCGGCGACGCTAGACTGGTTTCCCGTGTTGCCGCCGTTCGAGCCCGGCACGGGGGAGAGCCTGTCGGCCGTGCTGGCCGAGCTCACCCGGCCGGCGATGCTGTGGTACCTGCTGTTGCCCGGGGTCACCATCGGGACCGCCTCGGCGTCGACGCTCATGCGGATCATGCGGTCCGCGATGGCCGAGGAGATGAACAAGGAGTACGTCACGGCCGCCAGGGCCAAGGGGCTCCCCGAGCGGACGGTCATCATGAAACACGTGCTCCGGAACTCGCTCATCTCGGTGACGACCGTCGCCGCGTTCCTGACCGCGAGCATCCTCGCCGGGTCGGTCGTCGTCGAGGTGGTGTTCAGCTGGCCCGGGCTCGGGCGGGAGCTCATCGACGCGATCCGGAGCCGTCAAATAAACGTCATCATGGCGATCACCCTCTTTACCGGCGTCGCGATCGTGATCGCGAACCTGCTCGCCGACATCGCCTACGCGATCCTCGATCCACGGATCAGATACGACTGAAACCATGTCTACGCAACGCGGCCGAATACGAATCTCCGGGTTCGACACGGAACGAGTGGAACAGCGCGACTCCCTCTCGGGGTGGGTGGAGGATACTGGAACCGAAGCCGAGGGGCGGTGGAAACGAGCCATCCGGCGGTTCAGGAGAAACCGGAGCGCGATGCTGGGCCTCGTCGTCGTCGGGGCAATGGTCCTTGCGACGGTGTTCGCCAGACCGATCACGATCCAGGAGATCGGGGTGACGGTCCAGCCGTTCTCGGTCGCGCCCTACCCACCCGGCGATTCGCTGCTGTTCGACACCTCCACCAACGTGGAGGACTACGCGCCGCCGTCGCTCGATCCCTTCCACCCGATGGGGACGGACGGAACCGCACGCGACGTCTTCTCGCGGGTCCTGTACGGCGGCCGGTTCAGCATCTCCATCGGGTTCATCGTGGTGTTCGCCACCGCCACGATCGGGGTCGTGTACGGGAGCATCTCGGGGTACTACGGCGGCTGGGTCGACGAGATCATGATGCGGTTCCTCGACGTCATCTTCGCGTTCCCCGGGCTCGTGCTCGCGCTGGTGATCGTCGCGATGCTCGGAAAGGGATACTTCCAGCTCCTGCTCGCGTTCACGGTGTTCGGGTGGGCCGGCTACGCCCGGCTGATACGCGGGGAGATCCTCTCGATCAAGCAAAACGAGTACGTGCTGGCCGCGAGGGCACTCGGCGCGAGGGACCGGTCGGTCATCTTCCGCCACATCGTCCCCAACGCGATCGCGCCGGTCATCGTTCAGGCGTCGCTGTCGGTCGGGACCGTCGTCATCGGCGTCGCGGCGCTCGGCTTCCTCGGACTCGGGTTCGAGACGACCGCCTCCGAGTGGGGGACGATGCTGAACGCGGAGCAGGGCACGCTCAGCCCCGGGCCGGGCGGTGACATCTACTGGTGGGTGACGGTGTTCCCCGGGCTCGCGATCTTCCTTTTCGTCATGTCGATGAACCTCATCGGCGACGGGATCAACGACGCCCTGGACGCACAGGAGGACACGACCGTCACCCAGGGGGGCGGCGGCTGATGGCCCTGCTCGAAGTCGAGGACCTCACCGTCAACTTCTACACCGAGGAGGGCGTCGTCACGGCGGTCGATGACCTCTCCTACCGGGTCGAGCGCGGCGAGAAGTTCGGCATCGTCGGCGAGAGCGGCGCGGGCAAGAGCGTGACCGCCCTCTCCCTGATGCGGTTGATCGAGAATCCCGGCCGCATCGAGAGCGGCGAGATCCGCTTTCGCGGCGAGGACATCCTCGAGATGAGCGAGGCGGAGGTGCGATCGGTCCGGGGCAACGACATGGCGATGATCTTCCAGGACGCCCAGAGCGCCCTGAACCCCGTCTACACGGTCGGCGAGCAGATCGCCGAGGCGATCAGGCATCACCTCGACTACGGCGACGCGGCCGCTCGCGAGCGGGCGATCCAGCTCCTGGACGACGTCGGCATCCCCGAACCGGAGGTGCGATACTCGGAGTACCCCCACCAGTTCTCCGGGGGGATGCAACAGCGGGTCGTCATCGCGATGGCGCTGTCGTGTGACCCGGAGTTCCTCATCGCCGACGAGCCCACGACCGCGCTGGACGTGACCATCGAGGCGAAGATCCTCGATTTGATCGAGGACCTCGCCGAGGAGTACGACACCGCGGTCCAACTCATCACCCACGACCTGGGCGTGATCGCCGAACTCTGTGACCGTGTGATGGTGATGTACGCGGGCAAGCCCGTCGAGAAGGCGTCCGTCGAGGAGCTGTACTACGACCCGAAACACCCCTACACGGTGGGGCTGATGGGGTCGATCCCGCGGGTGGGTGAGGAGAGCGACCGCCTCCAGACGATCCCCGGGACGATGCCCGACCTCGTCGAACTCCCCTCCGGCTGTAGCTTCCACCCCCGGTGTCCGTACGCCGAGGAGGCCTGCACCAGGACGGAGCCCGGACTGGTCGACCCCGAGACGGCGAGGGCCGCCGACGGCGTCGGGGCCGACCGCGGCGTCGCGTGTCTCGAGTACACCGGCGACCTGGAGGGGGGACTCGATTACGAGGTCGATATTCGAGGGGGCGACCCGAGGGCGGACGCCGGGAGGGGTGAGGGCGATGACTGACGGCGAGCCGATCCTCCGGGCGGAGAACCTGACGAAGTACTTCGACGCCAGCGAGGGGTTCATCGACGGCCTCCTGGGCCGGTCGGAGAAGGTCCGGGCGGTCGACGGCGTCACCCTCGAACTGCACGAGGGGGAGACGCTGGGCGTCGTCGGGGAGTCCGGCTGCGGGAAGACGACGCTGGGCAGGAGCCTCATCAGGCTGATCGAGCCGACCGACGGGACCGTCACCTACCGCGAACCCGCGCCGGACGCCCGGACGGACGATCCCGATGCCGGCCCCGACGGGCGCCGCGAGGTCGACATCACCGCCGTCTCGGGCGCGCGCCTCCGGGAGCTTCGCACCGACCTCCAGTACATCTTCCAGGACCCGTTCTCGAGCCTGAACCCCCGGCTGACAGTCGGCGACATCATCGGGGAGCCACTCGACATCCACGACATCGCGACGGGCGAGGCGCGCATGGACCGGATCTACGAACTGCTCGAACTCGTGGGGCTGAACGCCAGCCACGCGAACCGGTACCCCCACGAGTTCTCCGGGGGACAGCGCCAGCGCATCGGGATCGCCCGCGCGCTCGCGGTCGACCCCGACGTGATCGTCTGTGACGAGCCGGTGAGCGCGCTCGACGTCAGCGTCCAGGCCCAGATCCTCAACCTGCTGGAGGACCTCCAGGACGACCTCGGGCTCTCGTATATCTTCATCGCCCACGACCTGAGCGTCGTCGAGCACATCTCCGACCGGGTGGCGGTGATGTACCTGGGCGAGATCGCCGAGACCGGCACGACCGAGGAGGTGTTCGGGCCGCCCCACCACCCCTACTCGGAGGCGCTCCTGTCGGCGATCCCGGAGCCGGACCCGCTGTGGACCGCCGACAGGACGCTCCTCTCGGGCAACGTCCCCTCGCCGCTCAACCCGCCCTCCGGCTGTCGGTTCCACACCCGGTGTCCGAAGGTGATCCAGCCCGAGGACGTGGACGTCGACCAGGAGGTGTGGCGGTCCGTGATGGACTTCAAGCTCCGGGTCCGGGACGCCGAGTCGGTCGAGTCGGTGACGGCGGTCACGAGCGACGAGGAGGTGAGCCGGTCGGCCGATGCGGGCGGCCGTGACGACATCGGGACGGTCGTGGATCCGGCCGACGTATCACGGAGCAGGCTCGACGAACTCGTGCGCGAGGAGTTCGGCCTCCCCGGGTCGATGGACGCCCGGATCGAGTCCGTGTTCGGCGCCGTCGTCGACGAACTGCACGACGGAAACCTCGAGGGCGCGAAGGAGGTCATCCGTGGCGGCGCCGGATCGGACGCTCTCGAATCCCCCTGCGAGCGGACCGACCCGGACCTCGTCGACACCGGCGAAACCCACGGGATCGCCTGTCTCCTGTACGAGGAGGAGTACGCGCACCTCCGGTCCGACTCCGACGCGGCCGGTGGGACGAGCAACGCCCGGGCGGACGACTGATGCTGACCCCTCCCACGGTGTACCGGTGAGCGCGTCACCCCCGTCGGCCGGAACGCATTTTTCCTCCCCGCGCCTACGGCGCGTGTGCGCCGGATCTACGAGTCGAGCGCCCTCCACCGGGACGACGAGGAACCGATGGTCCCCAACGAGGCCGGGACGCCCCGGCCCCAGTCGTTTCGAGCGATCGACACGACTGCCTGGAGCCGGCGGCTCGTCCCCACCCGGCTGCGCCACTGGTCGATATCGGTCGACGTGTCGACGCCCCGTTCGGAGTACTCCATCGGGGAGATGGTCCCGTTCGCCATCACGATGAAAAACGCCCTGCCGATCCCGATCACGGTCGCCACGCGCTCCCGGCTGCTGTGGCGGTGGGACGTCGACGGCCTCACCGAGGCCTCCCACGTCGAGGTCCACGACGCCACCGGGGACGCCGGCGGGTTCGCGTTCGACCGGGGCGAGCGAAAGCGCTTCCGCAAGCGGTGGGACGGGATGTTCCGGGTGTCCGGGAGCGAGTGGGAGCCCGCCACCCCCGGCGAGTACACCATCGGCGCGGGCCTCAACGTCGACGACGCGGCCGACAGGGGGCTGTACGACGAGACGACGATCAGGCTCGTCGAATAAGGCATGTCGCGCGTCTGACGGGACCTTTTGTGTGCCCGGCGTGTACTCCGCTTGCTCTCCCATGGTGACCGACCGCCCCACTGCGAGCCTCACGGGCCAGGGGGACTGGGAGTGGAACCGCCGGCGCGGGAACGAGCGCGCGTCGCCGGGATCGACGGCGGAGCGCCGGACCGACGGCGGTGCCGACGGCCGCCGGGACCGCGAGACGGCCCTCGAACGCGAGATCCGCGAACTCGAGGCCGCGCTCGAACGGAAGGACCGACGCCTCCAGTCGGCCATCGACCGCTACGAGCGCCTCCTGGCCGAGAAGAATAGAAAGCTGAACGACTGCCGCGAGTCCGACGGCGCCGCCGACGACCGCCTCGCCCTGCTCCGGGTCGTGTCCTGGCGTCGGAACGAGTGATGATGACTACTCTCACTGTGTACCGCCGATCGCTACCCCCGTTGACGGCGCTCGGCGGGAAGAGACGAGAGTAATCAGTATGAGCGCCGGCCCGGGTCCGGACTACCCGAACGACTCGCCCTCGCGTTCCTCCGCCCGGCGGCGCCGGAGGACGGCCCGCGCCGTCCCGCTCTCGTAGCCGAAGTACACCGCGTCGGCGTACGCCCCTGCCACGTCCGTCGCCCGGGACAGCGCCTCGACCTCGACGTTCGCCGCGTACAGCTCGATCCCCAGATCCACGTCGCTCTCCAGGGCGTCGATCCGGTCGCGAAACCCCGTGGCCAGCGCCTCGATCCAGTAGGTCGTCCCGTAGGCCGTGTCGTAGAGGGGAACGACGACCTCCGCGACGTGCCCCGAGACGGCGTCGAGGTCGATCCCCGAGCGCGCCCGGAGGTGACCCGGGTACGGGTCGGGGTGGACCGCGAGATACGTCCTGCCGGGAACGCGGTCGGCGGCGTCCTGGATGAAGTCGGTGATCACGCTCGCCCGCCAGTCGGCACGGTCGTCGTGGTCGCTCGCGGCGAAATCCGCGTCGCAGACCTCGCAGTGGCAGTATTCCGCGCGGGGGAACCCCACGTCGTCGAGGCGCACGTCGGGGGCGCGGTCCGCGCAGTCCGCGATCGTTTCGAGCAACCCCTCGCGGTACGCGTCCCGGGACGGACACACGTACGACCAGTCGAAGTGGGGTCGATCGCGGGTGGCGCGTTCGCCCGATTCGGAGACCGGGACGAGCGAGGGATCGCCGGCGGCGGCCGACGTGTCGCCGAAACACGAGAGGGTGTTGACCCCGTTCGGGACGGGTTCGCGCGGCTGCCCGGCGGCGTCTTTCACCTCGTAGAAGGCGCGGTCGAACTCGGGCCAGTCCAGTTCCTCGGCGTTGCGCGTGACGATGCCGTACACGAAGGGTTCTGCGTCGCGCGCCGTCAAAACGCTCCCGGCTCGACGGTCACACGTGCCGATCGAGGAACGCCACGATCGCGGTGTAGGCCTCGATCCGGTTCTCCCGCTTCGAGAGGCCGTGTCCCTCGTCCTCGAAGATCATCTTCTCGACGGGAATCCCGCGCTCCGCGACGGCGTCGGCGATCTGTTCGGCTTCCTCGACGGGCACCCGGGGGTCGTTGGCGCCGTGCAGGACGAAAAGCGGCGCCTCGATGGCGTCGACGTTGTTCACGGGGCTGATGGATTCGAGGAACTCCCGGTCCTCCTCGAGGCTCCCGTACTCCGCCTCCCGGAGTTCCCGGCGCCACTCGCCGGTGTTCTCCAGGAACGTGACGAAGTTGGCGATCCCGACCACGTCGACGCCGGCGGCCCAGAGATCCGGATACTCCGTGAGCGCCGCGAGCACCATGAACCCGCCGTACGAGCCGCCGTAGGCGACGATCCGGTCGGGGTCGACCGCGTCGTGATCGCGGAGCCACTCCGCGCAGGCTGCCAGGTCCGCGACGGAGTCCATCCGGTTGCGCACGTCGTCGAGCCGGGTGTACTCCTTGCCGTACCCCGTCGATCCCCGGACGTTGGGCTCGAAGACGGCGTACCCCGAGGCGACGAAGTACTGGGTCAGCGCCGAAAACGAGGGACGGCGCTGGCTCTCGGGGCCGCCGTGGACGTCGACGATCACCGGCGCGCCCGCCTCGGGCACGTGCTCTTCGTCGGGCAACGTCAGGAACCCGGGAACCTCCAGGCCGTCGAAGGACTCGACGCGAACGAGGTCGGGTTCGACGAACGTCTCCCGGGGGATGCCGGCGGTGGAGGCGTCGGTCCACCGGGTCGCCTCGCCCGTCTCGACGTCGACGAAATAGACGTTCGCGTTGTCCCGGCGCCCCGCAGCGGTGACGGCGAAGCGCTCGGCGTCGGGGCCGAAGTCGACGCCGCCCGCCGCGCCCCCCGGGAGGTCCGGCTCCGGGAACGCCTCGACCTCCGTCGGGCCCGCGAACGCCCCGATCGTCAGCTCCGTGTAGCCGTCGACGTTCCGGGAGTAGGCGAGCCGCCCGGAGTCCTCGTCGATCGCGACGCCGTCGACGTTGTACTCCCCGCCCTCGACGACGGTTTCGATCGCAAGCGTGTCCAGGTCCAGCCGGGCGAGGTACAGGGTGTCCGCGTCCTCGTCGGTGACCAGGTAGAGGGCCTCCCCGTCGGGCCCCCACTCGACGCTCGCGTAGCGCACGTCGCCCTCGTGGGGGGTGACGTGGCGCAACTCGCCCGACGCCAGGTCGAGCGTGTAGGCGTCCATGTCGTCGTTCGAGTACGCCTCGTGGACCAGCAGGCGGTCGTCGGAGGGACTCCACCCCGCCAGCGAGAGCCAGCCCTCGCCCTCGTGGACGAGGGTAGCGTCGTCGCCACGCGCCGCCCGGCCCTGGACGTACACGTCGAACACCGACTCGTCGCGGCGGTTCGAGGTGAAGGCGAACCTGTCGCCCGTCGAGTCCCACCCGCCCCACCGGTGTTTCGCCTTCGGAACGTCGGTCAGGGGGTCGACCGTCGAGCCGTCGCCCGCGAGCCGGAAGAACTGGGTGCGCTCGTTGCCGCCCTCGTCCATCCCGAAGGCGAGTTCGTCGTGCTCGGGCGACCACGAGGCGAACGAGACGCTCTCGTCGTAGAAGGTGCGCTGTTCGGGCCAGGCGCCGGGCTCGTCGATCGTCCAGACCTGGGAGGTGCCGGTGACGTCCATCAGAAAGGAGATCCGGTCGCCCTCCGGGCCGACGGAGGCCGACCCCGCGCTTCGGATGTTGAGGTACCGTTCGACGTCGGGCATGGCCCTACTGGCGGGGCGGGGCGCAAAACGCTTCGGGTGCGGGAAGACCCGGGACGATTCCCTCACTCCGGATCGTCGAGGCCGTCGACCAGGTCCGCCGCCAGTCCCGTGTACCCGGCGGGCGTCAGGTCGAGAAGTTCCTCGCGGACGTCCGCGTCGACATCCAGATCCCGGATCGCCCCGCGTAAGCTCTCAAGGGTGACCTCCCGGCCCCGGGTCAGCGCCTTCACGCGCTCGTAGGCGTCCGCGTGGCCCTCCCGGCGGAGGACCGTCTGGACCGCCTCCGCCAGGACGGCGGGGTTCGCCTCCAGGTCCTCCCGCATGACCGCCTCGTTCGGCACCACCGCGTCGAGGCCGTCGCCGGCCTTCCGGTAGCCGATCAGGCAGTGTGCGAGCGCGGCGCCGATGTTGCGCTTCACCGTCGAGTCCGTCAGGTCGCGCTGGAGCCGGGAGGTCGTGATCCACTCCCCCAGGAACTGGAGGTCGGAGTTCGCCTTCGCGAGGTTGCCCTCGGAGTTCTCGAAGTCGATCGGGTTCACCTTGTGGGGCATCGTCGAGGACCCCGTCTCGCCAGCCCGTGCCTCCTGGCCGAGGTAGCGGTCCGAGACGTACAGCCACGCGTCCCGGTCGAGGTCGATCAGCACCTGGTTGGCGCCGCGGAGCGCATCGAACAGCGCCGCGAGGTCGTCGCCGGGGTTGACCTGGGTGGTGAGGGAGACGTGATCGAGGCCCAGCGAGGTCACGAACGCCCGGGAGAACGCCCGCCAGTCGACGTCGGGGTAGGCCGCGTGGTGGGCCGCGAAGGTGCCCGAGGCGCCCCCGAGCTTCCCGGCCAGGTCAGCCGTCGCGCCCCGGAGACGTCCCAGCGCCCGGCCGAGGCGTGCGGCGTAGACGGCCATTTCCTTGCCGAAGGTCGTCGGCGTCGCGGGCTGGCCGTGGGTGCGCGCGAGCATCGGCAGGTCGCGGTGCTCGCGGGCCATGTCGGCGAGACGATCGCACACGTCCCGGAGTTCGGGGACGAGCACCTCGGTGACCGCCCCTTTCACGAGCAGGCGGTACGCGAGGTTCGTGACGTCCTCGCTCGTGAGTCCGAAGTGGATCCAGGAATGCAGGCGCTCGGGCAGGCGCTCCCGGAGCAGGTACTCCACGGCCTTCACGTCGTGGTTCGTCGCGGCGTAGTCGCCGTACCCCTCCGTCTCGATCCGTTTGACGATCCGGGCGTCCTCGTCGTCGAAGTCCTCGTGGACGGCGCGGAACCGGTCGCGCTCGCCGGCGTCGATCGCGATCGGCGTGGCGTCCAGGTCGGCGAGCGCGATCAGGTACTCGATCTCGACGCGGGTCCGGGCGCGCTGGAGCGCGGCCTCGCTCGCGTAGGGCCGGAGCGGTTCGGTGTAGCGCGCGTACCGGCCATCAAGCGGCGAGACGGCGTCGAGCGCGGAACGGTCGGTCATGGTAGCGCTTGCACCCGAGTCGCGAAAAAGGCTGTCGAAGGGCGGTTCGGGGGGCCTGCGTTTCGAGACGCGGGAGGGAGTGGGTGTTTAGCGGACGGTGTTCGCGAAGTCGACGTTCTCGAACCCGTCGGGACGCTCGCTTTCGGTCGCGTAGATGTAGAGCGCGGTCTTGGCGATCGACCCGAGCGCCGTTCCGAGCAGGTACGCCGCCAGCAGCACGAGCGCCCCGATCGCGACGGCGCCGATCACGCCGACCGCCGTCCCGCCGAGGACCAGGAAGACGATGCCGGCAACCGCGAGGCCGCCCAGCGTGAACAGCGCCGTGACGATCCCGACGCCGAACCCGGCACCGGCCGTTTCGCCCCACGTCTGCTTGAACGTCCGGCCGGAGCGCTCGAACATCCCCCTGACGGAGACGTCCTCGAAGACGATCACGGGAACGACGAAGTACGTCAGGATGCCCCAGGCGGCGCCCAACAGGACCGAGGCGAGATCGCCGAGCGGGACGTCCTCGCTTTCGAGCGCCCGGAAAAACACCCCGACGACTGCCGAGATGACCGCCCACGCGAACAGCGGCGTCCGGTTCCGCCAGGCGGCGGCGATCCCGTCGCGCAACGTCGGCTCCCGTCCGTGGAATATCTCGCGGGTGTTGTACATCAGCGCGGCCGAAAAGAACGCCGCGATGAACGACGAGCCGAGGTACACGACGAACAGGACCGCATAGAGGACGATCCCCGGGTCGGTTCCCGTCACCAGGACGGATCCGCCCAGGATCAGCCCGATGTACACCGTACCGGCGATCCCGGCGAGGAGGGGAAACAGCGTCAGTCCGGGATCCGATCGGAGCACGCCGAGGCTGTCCATCGACAGCGCCCAGCCGGTTTTGAGTCTGGCGAGAAACCCCATACCAACTCGACACCACGCGTGTGGGGATTAACCTTTTGTGTGGTGTGGTACCACGATCGTATCTGACGTTCCGTGGGCGCGATACCGGTCGTTAGGGCTGCCGGTGGGGCTGAGCCGGCTCCGAGTACCCGGGTGGGCGCCCGAACTCGTCGAAGCGCTCGAAGTCCGGCGGCAGATCGTAGGGAATCTCGCGGTCGTCCTGGCGGCGCTCGTTTGCCTCCTCGACCGGGATCGCCTCCCCCTCGAACCCCGGCTTGATCTTGACCGACTTCGCGGGCATCCCGACGGCGATGTGGTGGTCGGGGACGTCGGTCTGGACCACGGCCCGGGCGCCGACGACGGCGTTCTCGCCGATCCGGCATCCGGCACGGACCATCGCGTCGTAGGTGACGCGGGCGTCGTCCTCGATGATCGTGTGGTAGTTCCGGATCTCGGTCTGGTCGACGACGTCGTGGTCGTGGGAGTAGACGTGGACGCCGTCGGAGATCGAGACGCGGTCGCCGATCGTGAGCTGCCCGCGGTCGTCCAAGTGGACGTCGTCGTGGACGACGACGTTGTCGCCCACCGAGATGTTGTGGCCGTAGGTGAACGAGATTCCCTTGAAGAACCGACAGTTCTCGCCACAGTCCGCGAAGAGATGCGAGGCGAGCATCCGCCGGAAGCGCAGCGCGAACTCGATGTTGTCGGCCATGGGCGTGGCGTCGAACTGCCGCCAGAGCCACTGGAGGTACTTCGAGCGCTCGAACCGGTCCGGTTCGTTCTCGACCTCGGCGTAGTACTCGCTTTCGAGGGTGGCGTTGCATGGGTCATAGCCCTGCAGCCGGACGCGCTCGGCGGGCGAGACCGGCTTGCCGGCCTGCCAGCGCTCGTAGGCCTCGCGGTCGCCAAAGAGGTCGATGAGAACGTCCTCGACGACGTCACAGATTCCCCCCTTCTCGTCGGCCTCGGTCAGTCGTTCGTCCACGTCCTCGATGAACGCCGTGACGCCCGCTTCGGCCGCCTCGGGAAGCGAGACGTGTCGCTTGGTCATCGCGTCGTCGCTTGGCCGCCGGCACCCATAGGGATTTCCGTTACCCCCCGTCCTGCCGGTTCCGCGAACGTGCGACGGCGGGAGCGAGCGTCACACGACGTCGGCGTCGATGGGGTCCTCGCCGCCGAGGAGGACGCGCCAGATGAGCGCCAGCAGAACCAGTACGACCGCGATCTTGAGCAGGGTCTTGATCATGCCACGGGGTACGATTCCCGGGTATAAACGCTTTCCCCACCCGGACGGCTCACCCCCCGTTCGATGTCCCCGGTTCAGATCGCCAGGTGGTCCGCGAGGTCCTCCCGGATGATGGTGCCACAGTACTCACACCGGACGCCCTCCGGGAGCACCTCGAACTTCGCGTCGACGGGTTCGTCGGTGTTGGTGATGCACTCGCGGTTCCGGCAGGCGAGCACGCCGACCACGCGATCGGGACGTTCGACGCGTTTCTTCTCGACGACCTCGTACTCCCGGATGATGTTGATCGTCGCCTCGGGGGCGATCAGGGAGAGCACGTCGAGTTCGGCCTCCGAGAGGTCCCTGCCCTCGACCTTCACGACGTCCTTCCGGCCCAGGCGCTCGGAGGGAACGTTCATCGCGACGCTGACGGCCTCCCCGGAGGAGCCGTCGATCCCCAGCAGGGCGAGGACGTTCAGCGCCTGGCCGCCCGTGATGTGGTCGATCACGGTGCCGTCCTCGATCTTCGAGACGCGGAGCTGTCTGTCGGGCATCGTCACGCCTCACCCCCCGACGGTCCGGACGCGTCATCGAGCATCAGGTCCAGCAGCGCCATCCGCACCGGGACGCCGTTGTGGGCCTGCTCGAAGTAACACGCGTGGTCCGTCCTGTCGATCTCCGGCGCGATCTCGTCGATCCGGGGCAGGGGGTGCATGACCCGGAGGTCGTCGTCGGCCACCTCCAGCGTCCCGGCGTCGATCTGGTACTCCCCCGCCACCGCGCGGTACTCCTCCTCGTCGGGGAACCGCTCGCGCTGGATCCGGGTGACGTAGAGGACGTCGAGGCTCGGGAGCACGTCGTCGAGGTCGGTGTGTTCCCGGACCTGCGCGCCCGCCTCGTGGAGGTCGTAGCGCACGCTCGCGGGCAGCCGGAGGCTCTCCGGGCTGATGAAGTGCTGGGTGGCGTCGAAGTTGGTCAGCGCGCCCGCCAGCGAGTGGACCGTCCGGCCGTACTTCAGGTCGCCCATGATCCCGATCGAGAGGTCGTCCAGCCCCTTGCTCTCCCGGATCGTGTAGAGGTCCAGCAGGGTCTGGGTGGGGTGTTGCCCGGCGCCGTCGCCGGCATTGATCAGCGGGACGTCGACGAACTCCGAGACCATCGACGCGGCGCCCTCTTTCGGGTGGCGCAGGACGAGCGCGTCGGCGTAGCCCGCGATGACGCGGGCGGTGTCGGCGAGGGTCTCGCCCTTGGCGACGCTGGAGCTCTCGACGGAGCCCATGTCGACCGCGTCTCCCCCGAGACGCTTGATTGCGGTCTCGAAGCTCATGTGGGTGCGCGTGCTCGGCTCGTAGAACATCAGCCCCAGGAGCGTCCCGGGGTAGCGGTCCCGGAACGCCGACGGATCGGCGTCGATCTCCGCGGCGCGATCCAGCACCGCCTCGATCCGCTCCCGGGGGAGGTCCGTCGTGGTGATGAGCTGGCGCATTCGCTCGTGTAGGCGCGTCCCGTCCCCTTCAACCGTTCGGTAGCCGCGGCGATCCCGACCCTGTCCCTTCACGATCACGCGTCGCGGAACCGCTCGCGCCAGCGCGGGACGGCACGCCGGTAGAGGCCGATACCGACCCCACCCAGAACGACCCCGGCGACCCCGACCGCGCCCGCGAGACGGAGCGTGAGCTCGCCCGCGACGAACCCGACGACGAGGACGGGGACGAGCGCGACCGCGACGCCGGCGGTGAAGGTCGCGAACAGCACCACGTCGAAGAGGAACTCGTTCGGGTCGAACCCGGTGAGGTAGACGGTCAGCCCGAAGAAGTACGACTGCAGGCCCAGGAGGAGCACCGCCCCCGCGGCCGCGTCCGTGAGCGTCGTCCCCTCCCAGAGCACGCCCGCGAGATAGCACGCGCCGGCGATCGGCAGGCCCAGCAGGAGGAAGCCACGGCCTTTCGCCCGGAACACGGCGGCGGGATCGATCGGGAACCGGAAGTACGCGTCCACGTCGTCGAACGTCGTCAGCCAGTTGTACGTCGAGAAGGCGGTCAGCCCGAGCACCGCGCCGAACCCGATCCCGGGGAGCGGGGCGACGCCGGTGATCCGCCCGGCCAGCGAGACCAGGAACCCGCCCACCGCGAGGACGATCCCCGCCGAGACGAGGAGCTTCGCGACGCCGCCGCTGGAGCGGTGGACATCGAGCAGCGTCTTGAGGAACACGGCGTCGTCGGTCCCGAGCCGGTCGCGCCACGCCAGGTAGTCGTTCGTCGACGTGCGCGCCGAGGCGACGTGCTCGGTGTCGTACAGCGCGATGCCCAGGACCGAGAGGACGACCACCGGCACGACGACGCGGACGGCGACGCCGATCGAGGGATCGCGGTACAGGGCGTACGGCACGGCCGCGAGGGGGTCGAGCGAGGACGCAAACGCGCCCCCGAGAGCCAGTCCGCAACCGAGCAGCGCGAGCCGCCCCGGGCGCCCTCGGGTCGTGAGTGCGATGCCGGTCACCGTCGCCGCGAGCCCGAGGAGGAAGGTGGCCGTGAGCGACAGCCAGAGCAGTGGGAGCGTCGCCGCGACGATCACGGGGAGGAGAGCGACCGACAGGGGGAGCATGAACAGCCCGGCGTAGTACCCGGCGTCCTTCAGCAGGAACAGCGCGAGCAGCCGGCGCCCCGAGAGCGGGAGCGTCCGTGCCGAGAAGAGCACGAGCGACAGCCCGCCGAGCAGGTCCCGCATTGCCTCCCGGCCGACGAACCCCACGGTGCCCGTCTGCAGGCCGAGGAGGAAGGCCAGGACGTGCGTTCCCCCGACGACCGCCGAGGCGTCGGTCCCGGTGCGCGCGAGGAGCCACGCGGTTCCCGCCCCGACGGCCGCGACGAAGAGGGGGAAGGCGGCGAACCGGCGGCCGCCGAAGAGGTCGCTGTGGAGGCGCCACTCCTCCTGCACCATGGCGGCGAGGACGGCCCGGGTCGAACCGGTCATGCTTCGCCCGGAGTCCCCCGGTTTTCGTCTTCGGGGCGGTGGCCGACCTCCGCGAGGAACACGTCGAGCAACGAGGTCCCGGGCTCGATATCGGCCGGGGAACGCGTCGCGACGAGTTCGCCCCCCGTGACGATCCCGACGCGCGTGCAGAGCTCCTCGGCCACGTCGATGTCGTGCGTCGAGAGAAAGACCGTGTTGCCCGCCGATCGGTACTCCCCGAGGAACCGCTTGAGGCGCTCCTGCATTATCGGATCGAGGTTGACCAAGGGCTCGTCGATGAACACCAGCTCGGGCCGGTGCAGGAACGCCTGCGTGATCATCACCTTCTGCTGTTGGCCCCGCGAGAGGTCGGTACAGAGCGTGTCGAGTTTCTCGGCGTATCCGAGCCGGTCGGCCCACGTCGCCGTGCGCTCGGCGACCGCGTCGTCCGGCAGGTCCCGGACCGTGCCCACGAAGGAGAAGTACTCACGGGGCGTCATGTAACTGGGCGGGGACTCCTGCTCGGGGAGGATGCCGACGCCACGCCGGACGGCGACGGGGTCGGCGACGGGATCGACGCCGAGGACCGACGCCGTGCCCGCATCCGGGGTGAGCTGTCCGGTGAGAATGGTGATCGTGGTCGTCTTCCCGGCGCCGTTCGGGCCTAGGAACCCGAACAGTTCGCCCGCCTCGACCGAGAGCGACAGCCCGTCGAGCGCGGTCACCGGTCCGTACTCCCGTCGCAACCCCTCGGCGACGATCGGATCCATCGTGACTCCCTGAGGAGTGCCCCCCGTGATAAGGTACCGGACCGCGCGGCGCCCGATGGTGCGCTGGAACGCCCATCAGCCGAGCGTTCGCGATATATCCACCGGCCGAGCGTTCGTGACGCGAGTCGCCACCCGGGAGTTGTGGACGGCCTGGTGGAGACGTCAGACAGTACCATGCCGGTACTGGCGCCCCGGACACGGTGTGCACGCGTCAGACATCGGCGATAAACTTAGAAGTGAAGGCGCACGAAGTACGGGCGTGGTAGCGTCATCCACGCGGCTCCCGCTCGGGATCGGCCCGCTGGACCGGCGGCTCGACGGGGGCCTCCCGGCCGGGAGCGTCGTCGCCTACTGCGCGCCGCCGGCGAGCCAGAGCGAGCTCCTGCTGTACGAGCTCACCGCCATGCGGGAGACGCTGTACCTCACGACCGACCGCTCGGAGGACGCTGTCGCGGACGCTCTCCGGACGGCCACCTGCCCGACCGGCGACCCCGAGATCCGCTTCGTCCCCGGTGACGCGCCCCTCGAAAACGCCCGCCGCATGATCCGGGGGGTCGGCGAGGGAACGAACGTGATCGTCGACGCCGGCGACGCCCTGGAACGCACCGACCGGGGGCGCTACGAGCGGTTCCTGAACGAACTCGGGAACCACGTGCAAAACACCGCGGGCCTCGCCTTCCTGCACTGCTTGCGCTCGGGGAGCGAGCCCGACAACCGGACGGCGACCGAGCACATGGCAGACGTCGTGTTCGACCTCCGGCAGGAACGCCACGGCACCGAGGTCGAGACCCGCCTCGGCGTCCCGAAGTTCCGCGGCGGGCGGGCGCTCTCGGAGACAGTCAAGCTGGAACTCGAGGAGCGCGTCCGCGTCGACACGAGCCGAGATATCGCCTGACAGCGACTTCGCGTCCAGTCCTAGTAGCGATTGAAACTGTTTTCCACGTCGATCGCACGATGGCGTGCGATCGATCGTGTAACGACTTTCAATCGCTACTATCAGGCCTCGTCCTCGTCCGCTTCGAGTTCCTCGACGACCTCGTCGGCGTCGACGTCCTCGTCTAGGTCCGCCTCCTCGATGGCCGACTCGATGTCCTCCTCGTCGACATCGCCGCCGCCCATGCCGCCCATCATGCCGCCCATGCCGCCCATCATGCCGCCGCCGTCTAAGACTTCGCGGACGACGATCCGGTCGACGCCGACGCGCTCGCGCAGGTCGTCGGCGATCTGCTGTTTCGAGAACATCCACTGCTGGTTCATCGTCAGCTGCGGGGTCGCCTCGATGTACAGCGTCTCGTGTTCGACCGTCTCGACTCGCTCCTCTTCCTCGTCCTCGTCGTAGACGGTCTCTTCGTCCTCCTCGACATCGATCGAGACGTCCAGGTCCATATCGAGATACGTCGAGAGGAGTTCCCCGGCGCGTTCGAGGCGGTCCTCGACGACGCCGACGATCTCGTAGTCGTACTCGATGTCGTCGCCAGCGAGGGGGTGGTTGAAGTCGACCCGGGCGCGGCCGCCGATGACGGTCTCGACGAACCCCTGTTCGCCGTCGACGTTTACCTGCGCGCCGGGCTGGCGGTCGTCCTCGGGCAGGCGGTCGGCGCTGATCGTCCGGACCTCCTCGGGGTCGTACTCGCCGAAGGCCTCGGCGGCGGGGATCGTGACGGTACCGGCGTCGCCGACGCGCTTGCCGGTGACGTCGTCCTCGACCTCGGCGAACAGCTGTCCGCCCCCGATCACGAAGGTCCGCGGACCGAAGTCGCGTTCCTCGGTGTCGATGCCTTCCTCCTCGGCGACCGACTCGTCGGTCGTATCCACGAGCCGTCCGCCCTCGACCGTCCGCATCGTGTACTCGAGCCTGACGAAGTCGTCCTCCGCGATCTCGACGCCGTCCTCCCCGGCGTCCTCGTCCGTCCCGTCCGTGGTTGTCTCGGCTGCGTCGGCGTCCGTCTCGGGGTCGGTCTCCGCCCCAGCGGCCGTCTCCTCGTCGGCGTCCGGTTCTCCGGCGTCTTCGGGGTCGGGCGCGTCCGCCGACCGCTCCTCGTCGTCTTCACTCATACCCCGATGGACTGTCGTTTCCACCTTAAGACGCACGATTCGGCGCGGTTCGTCGGCAGGACGCACCCGGACCGACGGGTTCAGGCCGTAGCCCCCCGTCGTGGCGGGCATGTACGAGGTCGAACTGAAGGTTCGGGCGGATCACGAACCGGTCCGGGAGCGTCTCCACGAGCGCGGCGCCGAGCCCCTGGGATTCGTGGACCAGGTCGACACCTACTACGACCACCCCGGGCGCTCCTTCGCCGACACCGACGAGGCGCTCCGGGTCCGCCGCGAGGACCCCGACGACGGTGACGCGCGGACCCGCCTCACGTACAAGGGTCCGCTCGTCGAGTCGGCCTCGAAGACCCGTCAGGAGGTGGAGACGGGCGTATCGGACGCCGACGCGCTCGACGCCATCCTCCGGGAGCTCGGCTTCGAGCCGCTCCCGGCGGTGCGAAAGGAGCGCGAGCGATTCAGCCTCGGGGGGTACACCGTCGTCCTCGACGCAGTCGAGGGCGCCGGAACGTTCGTCGAGGTCGAACGCGAGGGCCGCGAGGGGGAGATCGAGGAAATCCGCGAGGGCGCGCGCGACCTGCTCCGGGACCTGGGGCCCGACCCTGACGACCACGTCCGGACGTCCTACCTCGAACTCGTGCTCGGTGCCAACGGGGACGCCGTCGATGGCAGCGAGAACGCCGTCGAGGGAAGCGGGGACGGCGGGTTCGAGGAATAACCCCCACGCATGTAACGCTCCCGACTTGTTTCCACAAGTTATAGAACCGGCGGCGTCGAACCCCGGAACATGGAACGGAACATCCGGGTCGAGCCGATCGACCGGCGGGCGGTCGAGGACCAGGAGGTCGAGATCGTCGAGCGCAAGGGAGTCGGCCATCCGGACTCGATCTGTGACGGCATCGCCGAGCGCGTCTCGGGCGCGCTCGCGAGAACGTACCTCGACCGCGTCGGGAAGGTGTTGCACTACAACACCGACGAGACACAGCTCGTCGCCGGGCGTGCGGCGCCGGCCTTCGGCGGCGGCGAGGTGCTCGAACCCATCTACCTGCTCATCGTCGGGCGGGCGACGAAGGAGTACGAGGGCGAGACGATCCCGGTCGACAGCATCGCCCTGGAGGCCGCCAGGGAGTACCTCCGAGAGGAGATCCCCGGGCTCGATCTGGATAGCGATATCGTCGTCGACGTCCGCCTGGGCGAGGGAAGCGGCGACCTCCAGAACGTGTTCGGCGAGGCGGGCCGGCGGGTCCCGATGGCCAACGACACCAGCTTCGGCGTCGGCCACGCGCCCCTGACCGAGACCGAACGCATCGTCCGGGCGGCCGAGCGCCGCCTCAACGAGGACTTTTCCGCCGACCACCCCGCGATCGGCCCCGACGTGAAGATCATGGGGAAACGCGAGGACGACCGGATCGACCTCACCGTCGCCGCCGCCATGGTCGACGCCCACGTCCCGGACCTGGAGGCCTACAGGGCGGAGGTGGAGGCGGTCCGGGCGTTCGTCGACGGCGTCGCCGCCGAGCACACCGATCGCGAGGTCGAGGTGTACGTCAACACCGCCGACGACTACGATGCCGGCCTCGGGGGTGTGTACCTTACGGTCACCGGGACCAGCGCCGAGAACGGCGACGACGGCTCCGTCGGCCGTGGCAACCGCGCGAACGGCCTCATCACGCCCAACCGCTCGATGAGCATGGAGGCCACCTCCGGGAAGAACCCGGTCAACCACATCGGCAAGATCTACAACGTGCTCGCGAACGAGATCGCCGAGGAGGTCGTCGCCGAGGTCGGCGGGATCCGGGACCTCCGGATCCGCCTGCTCTCCCAGATCGGGCGCCCGATCGACGAGCCCCACATCGCCGACGCCCACGCCGTCACCGAGGACGGGACGGATCTCGACGACGTCGAGGCCGACGTCGCGGCGATCGTCGACGCTCAGTTAGAGGACGTCCGGTCGGTCACTGACCGGATCATCGAGGGCGATATCCGGACGTTCTGAACTGGAAGATCCGGACGTTCCGAACGGTGGACCGGGAGATCGCCCGAGGGAAAGCCCTTTGCCGGTGCCGGGCGTCGACTCGCGCATGACCCGGGTGTGTCTCCTCGGCGACGAGGACGCCGACCTCCCCTTCGACCTGCTGGCGTACGAGACGGCCCGGGAGGCGATCGCGTCCTACGACCTCGACGAGCCGTTCGAGAACGCGGTCGCCGTCGAGACGATCAGCCTGGGCGCCGCCGTGGCCCTCCTGAACGACCTCCAGTGGTACATCGCCCGCCTGGTCGCGGAGGCGTTCGTCCTCGAACCCAGCGTGAGCGAGACCGAGTGGCTCTCCAGGGATCTCGCGGCGGCGATCCGCGACGAGGCGGTCGACCCCGGGGAGACCGGCGAGTACCTGGCGATCTACGGCCTCGAACCCCGGGAGGACGGCCCACCCGAGATCGTCGAGCCGATGTTCGCACGCCGCGTCGACGGCGAGGTTCCCGCGTACGACCTCCGGGACGTCGAGGAGACGCTGGTGGTCAGGGTGACCGAGGCGGAGTTCGGGGCGTGAATTGCGTCCGCTCTAATGCTTTTCTACGTAGACCCGAGCGTCAGCACGGGCCCAAGATGTCATTCATATTACTTTGCGCTCGAGCGCGCGATGACCCGATGTGTCGTCACTACTCGGTGTCAGCCTCCTTCGCAAGTTCGAACACCATGACTTCCAGGTCGAGAGTCTTCCAGTCGTTGCGGTAGACCCAACTCCCGCGCGGATCGATATCGTTTCGGATCGATTCAAGGAGTAACTGCCCAAGCGCGGCGTCGAACTCCGCATCGGTCGTGATGGGTCCGTCAATGAACTCGCGTGTCATGAGGGGGATGATCGGCTGGAGGAGAAACCGGGCACGTGATAGCGACGGTCCAACGAAAGTCCCGGAACGCCTCGGAGGATGTGCGTCCGAGACGTCACGCGCGGACAGTTCTCCGTCTCTAAACAACCACAGGAACCCTGGTCGGATAGGAGTACCGGAGAACATGGTACACCATGCTGACTCTCGGCAGATGGGCCATACGGACTTTTAACCGTGCCTGTGACCGATGGTATGCAATGAGCGTCATCGTCGAGTTGACCCTCCCAACCAGGGAATTCGAGTTGGGACGGATCCTGCAAATGGAGGGCGATACCAGCATCACCTTGGAGACGATGGTCCCGATGGGCGAGCGTGCGATTCCGTTCTTCCGGCTACGTGACGGTCGCAGCGCCTTCGAGGAAACCGTCAGCGACCACGCCGCCGTTGATGATATTCACGTGGTCAACGCTCATAATGACGAAACGCTGTACGCGCTTGACTGGGAGATCGGAGCCGACACGTTCTTCGACGGAGTCATGAGAATGAATGCTCACGTTCTGGAAGCGACAGGGACCGCCCAGAGCTGGGCGTTCGAACTCCGATTTCCCACCCACGAGTCGCTCGCTGACTTTCAGGAGTACTGTGCCGACACCGACCTCCCCATTGCTGTCGAGCGAATTTATAATCCCACGAAACCTGATGCCGGCCCGTGGTATGGGCTGACTGCATCACAGCGTAAAACCCTTAGCCGTGCCGTCGAGGCGGGATACTACTCGATCCCGCGTGGGACCTCAACGGAGGCGCTCGCGGACGAGTTCGGAATCTCCGATCAGGCCGTGACCGAACGCCTCCGCCGGGGAGTCCTCACTTTGGTCACCAACACTCTCCTCCTTTCGGCGGAAGACAACGCCAGCACGACACCAACTACTGACGGCTGATCGCGCCGGAAGCCACTGGCGTCAATTGCGGCGACGCCAGTCCAGCCCGCCTGCTCCGCGCTCCGGCGAAGCAGGCTGCAGAGGTCACGCATGTCGAATTCCCGTTCCCACCGACGGAGCGTCGTATGATCGGACGACCTGTCGATGTTGGGTTCGTCACAAGAGCGAGTATGCGAAACCGAACGAGCCCATGTCCTTCGCGTTCAATCGTCGTCGAGGTCAGCCATACAGTCGCCGCACACTTCCATCCCGTCGTCGTCGGTCAGATCCTGATCGGACGACTCCATCTCTTCGATGATGTCCTTGGTCAGGAAGTTGGGCGGGACGAAGCGTAACTCACTGACCACTTCGCTGCAACGCGGGCAGGTGACCGTCCCTTCACTCATCGGTCTCGTCGAGTCCGGCGTCGGGACCGTTTCGCTTCACGCTCTCGATGGCATCCCACACGCCACTCCGGCTGGCGTACCCTTCACCACTGCTGGCGAGCACGTTCCCGTTCCGATGGCGGAGTCGCCAGCGGTGCTCCCCGCCCTCGTCGACGTAAATCTCGAAGGCCGCCTCGCCGACATCGATCAGATCGGCTTCGGGCATGAACGTGCGAACCCGTTCGACGGCCTGCTGTGCCCCTTCCAGGGATTGATACCCACCGCTGTCGGCGATGACGAGGTCGTCCACGTCATCCACTCGCCAGCGGAACTCGCCGGCCTCGTCCTCATACACCTTGATCTCCATCCCGTCGATGCCCTCGCGGAGACGGTCGATGACCTCCCGCACCCCGGAACGGGTCTCGTAGCCCTCGCCGCTACCTGCCAGGAGGTTGCCGTTCTCGTGCTGGAGTCGCCAGCGCCACTCGTTTACTTCATCGCGGTAGACCTTAATGGCGGTCGGGTCCGGCTGGAGGTACTCCGCCGGCCCGACGTACCCCCGGATACGTTCCACCGAGTGTTCGGCACCACTCCGTGAGGCATAGCCCTGTCCGCCGTGGGCAATCATGGTGCCGTTGTCGTGCCGGAGTCGCCAGCGATACTCGCCGCCCTCGTCCTCGTAGAGTTCGAAGGTGGCCTGGCTCTCGACCTCGTCGGCGAAGACGAACCCGTCGGTGGTCTCAGCGTCAGGGAGGTCGTCCTCGCTTTCGACGTGGAGCACGGTCGCGCCATGGGCGTCGCGTCGGACCGTCTGCATGGCCTGCTGAGCATCGTTCTGGCGAGGATACCCCTCGTTGCTACTCGCAATGACGTCGCCTTCTTGATGCCGGAGCCGCCAGCGCCACGAACCACCACGGTCCTCGTAGAGTTCGAACTGAGACTCGCTCGCCCGGTGCTCGCTCAGGAGGACCGCCAAGTCGGCTTCGTCAGCCTCGGTGTCCGTCAGCTCGGCTTGGAGCTCATCAACCTCGTTCTGAAGTTCATCGACCTCCTCGTGTGGCTCGGTGTTTTCAGCCTCGGACCCGGCGGCCGAATCACGAAGGTCTTCCAGTTCCGCTTGGAGGGCCGTAACCTGTGCTTCGTTACCCCCACGATTCGGCAGGGCTGGGACGAACGCGCCGGCGGCGGCTACCACGATCACCCCCACCGCATACAGGGCGATAATGGTCAGATTGCCGGTTTGAGGGCTCCATTGGGCCGGATAGGCGGTAACGAACCAGACGATTCCAGCCGCCGAGATTATTCCACCGATAGCAACCATCCAGGTGGCTTTGGCTTGCAGCGGCAATCGGATGATCGGTCCGGCGATCATCAAGACCAAGCCGGAGGCCGCAAGTACGATAGCCCACTGACGCAGGCTCCCGGCAGACTGGCTAATGAAAAACAGGAACACTCCGCCGATGCCGAGGATGACACCGAGAGCGAACATCCAGTAGCCGCGGGCCTCATCTTCGGTCGATGTGTCACCGATGTGGTTCTTATAAGTGTTGGTCAGCGTGTCCTCCATTGGGGTTCCACCCGCTTTTTAACGAACGTCCCCAACTTGCTAAGCATGTGCCATTGTCTACCATGGTGTTTTTACGGAGTGGTTAATACCATCAATCTGATATTACTGGATCACCGTCTATGCGGGGCCAAATAACGCGAGATCCACTATATTTCCGGGGGAGAAACCCTGAAAACCGTCGTAGGCCATCCAGTGCAGCCTACTCGAACATCCCCGTCGACATGTACCGCTCCCCGGAGTCCCAGAACACCGTGACGACCAGGGGGACCCCCTCTGGCGCGGGCGCCTCCCCGACGATCCGGTCCTCTATCGACTCGGAGACGCGCGTCTCCCGGTCGGGCGCGCCCGGAGCATCGCCCCCCGCCGTCCCGGCCTCTTCCGCGAGTCGCCGGGCGACGCGCTTCGCGGCGAGATTGGACGCGCCGCTGGACTGCCCCACGAAGATTCCCTCCTCCCGGGCGAGGCGGCGACACTCCGCCTCGGCGTCCCCGATGCCGACGGTATCGACCCCGTCCAGCAGGTCCGTGTCCAAGTTCTCGCTCACGAACCCCGGGCCCATGCCCTGGTAGTCGTCGACGCCGGCCTCGCCCGTCGAGAGCACGGCGTTGTCCTCGGGTTCGACGGCGACGATCTCCATCCCGGGGAACTCCTCGCGTAGACGGCGTCCGATCCCCGTGATCGTCCCCCCCGTCCCCACGCCAGCGACGAGCGCGTCGACTTCCCGGTCGCCCACCTGCCGGAGGATCTCCTCCGCGGTGGTGTGGTAGTGGGCGGCGGGGTTGGCGGGGTTCTCGAACTGCCGGACTTGGACCATCCCCTCCTCGCGTTCGAGTTCGTCGGCGCGCTCCCGGGCCGCCGAGATTCCCGAGCCCTCGACGAACTCGATGTCCGCGCCGTAAGCCGACATGATCTGGCGGCGCTCGACGGACTTGCCTTCGGGCATCACGAGCGTGAGGTCGTACCCCTTCACCGCGGCGACGGCTGCCAGCCCGATCCCGGTGTTCCCGCTGGTGGGCTCGACGATGTGCCCGCCCGGCTCCAGGACGCCCTCGCGCTCGGCGCGCTCGACCATGAACAGGGCGGGGCGGTCCTTCGCCGAGCCGCCGGGGTTCTTCGACTCGATCTTCGCGGCGACGACCGATCCCGGGGGCGAGGAAACCTGGACGAGCGGCGACCCGATCGTCTCCAGGACGCTCCGCTTCATGTCTCGGCGTTACTGTCGCGGCTCTTAAATCTCGTTCGAGGTACGATAAGTGGTTTGCCAACGCTTAAGTCCGGCTTGGACGGAACGACCGGTGTGGAACCGTCACGCGCTGTCCTGTTCGCGGTCGTCTTCCTCCCCTTCCTTTCGGCCGCGACCGTCCCCCTCGTCTATCGCGTCCTCGGCGAGCGGACGGCCTACTACGCCGCCGGGGTCGCCGCCGTCTGTCTCGCCCTCCTCGGGAGCCAGTTCGGCACGGAGGGCGCCGTCTCGATCGCCTGGATCCCCGCGCTCGACGTCTCCCTCCGACTGTACGTCGACGGCCTCTCGCTTCTGATCGGCCTGCTGGCCTCGGGCATCGGCGTCCTCATCCTCACCTACTCCGGGGGATACATGCACGGCGAGCCCGGCCAGCCGAAGTACTACGCCGCCCTGCTCGCGTTCATGGGGTCGATGCTCGGCGTCGCCTTCGCCGCCGACCTGATCGCCCTCTTCCTGTTCTGGGAACTCACCTCGCTTTCCTCCTTCGTGCTCATCGGCCACTACCAGCGCGAGTCGGCCTCGCTGTACGCCGCCCGCAAGTCCATGCTGATCACCGTCGCCGGCGGCCTGTTCATGCTCGTGGGCTTTCTCCTCCTGCACCTCGTCTCGGGCGACGTCGCCGCGCTCGACGGGCCGACCTACAACCTCGTTGCGATGCTCGAACACGCCGACGCGATGCGGGCGGCCCTCCGGGAGGCGGGGCTGTACGTGCCCGCGCTCGCGCTGATCGGGATCGGCGCCGCCGCCAAGTCCGCCCAGGTCCCGCTGCACGTCTGGCTGCCCAACGCCATGGAGGCGCCCACGCCCGTCTCCGCCTTCCTCCACTCCGCGACCATGGTGAAAGCCGGCGTCTACCTCGTCGGCCGCCTGCGTCCCCTGCTCGCCGGCGAGGCGTGGTTCCTCCTTTTCGTCTCGCTGGGCCTGCTCACGATGACCGTCGCCGCCCTGCTGGCGGTCGCGGCCTCCGACATCAAGGAACTGCTCGCGTACTCGACGGCCTCCCACCTGGGGCTCATCATCGCCGGCTTCGGCTTCACGGAGTTCGCCGGGGAGAAGGCCGCCACCATCGGCGCCGAGACCGGTGGCTTTCACATCCTGAATCACGCGCTGTTCAAGGCCGCCCTGTTCCTCGTGGCCGGCATCATCGCCCACGAGGCCGGAACCCGGGCGATCGACGAACTCGGCGGCCTCCGGCGCGACCTCCCGATCACCGCCGGGATCGCCGGGATCGCCGCCCTCGGGATGGCCGGGGTGCCGCCGTTCAACGGCTTCTACTCCAAGGAGTTCCTCTTCGAGGCGGCCTACTACGCCGGCGAACACCTCGGCGGGATCGGCTGGCTCATCCCCGCCGTCGCCGTCCTGGGAAGCGTGTTCACGTTCCTGTACTCGATCCGGTTTCTCATGCTCTTTTTCGGTGACCGGCCCGACGCGCTGGGACACGTCCACCGCCCCCCGGTCGCCATGCTCGCGCCTCCCGTCCTCCTCGCCGTCCTCGCGCTAGCGGTCGGCCTCGGCGGCGTCACCGGGACGCTCGGTGTCCACCTCGTCCCCGTCGAGTCCTTCCTCACGCGGGTGTTCGAGTCGGCGGCGGTCGGGGGCGGCGGCGGCCACGAGTTCTCCTACAAGTTCCCCACGACGGCCAAGCCGCCCGTCCTGATGAGCGCGGCAACGATCGCGCTCGGCGCCGTCTCCTACCCCGCCTACGGCCGGATCCGCGACGGCATCCGGCGCGTCCTCGCCCTCGATCCGCTCCGGGCGAACTGGTACTACGACGGTGCCGTCGAGGGGCTCACGGGCGCGAGCGCCCGGATCGGCCCCCGCGTCCAGACCGGCCTGCTTCGGACGTACGCCTTCTGGGCGCTCGGGACGCTGTCGGCGCTCACGCTCGGGGCGTACCTCGCGGCCGGCGTCGAGCTGTCGGTCCCGGAGTCGTTCACGGCGACGCTCCCGATCGCGCTCGTCCTGGCGGTCGCGGTCGGGAGCGCGCTCGCGGTGGCCCGGGCACCCTCCCACGTCGCGGGCGTGCTCACCCTCTCCATCCTGGGGTTCATGGTCGCCATCTTCTACATCCTCGCGAGCGCGCCCGACCTCGCGCTCACGCAACTGGTCGTCGAGACGCTGCTGCTCGTGATCTTCCTCCTCGTGCTGGATCGCCTGCCGGCGTTCTACGGCGAGGCCGCCTCGGCGCGGTCGTTCCGGGACGGCCTACTCGCGATCGCCGTCGGCGCCACGGTGACGGTGACGGTGCTTCTCACCACGTCGGCGACGCCCGAGCGCGGGATCGCGTCGTACTTCCTCGAACGCGCGCCGGCGAACTACGGACGGCCGGGGTTCATCACCGACCTGGGCGGCGGGTACAACGTCGTCAACGTGATCCTCGTGGACTTCCGGGCGTTCGACACGCTCGGGGAGATCTCCGTCGTCGGGATGGCCGCCCTCTCGATCCTCACGCTGATCGGCATGCGCGGACGGGGCGAGGTTCGCGACGGCGCCGAACCGTCGGAGGAGGGAAAGCCATGACGACCGTGATCGCCCGGACGGTCACGCGGCTGGTCGTCCCCATCATCCTCGTGACCGCCGTCGCCCTGTTGCTCCAGGGCCACAACCTTCCCGGCGGGGGGTTCATCGCCGGCGTCCTCGCGACGACCGCGTTCGTCCTCGTGTACGTCATCCAGGGCCTGGAGTACCTCCGGACGGTGCTCGGGATCGATCCCGACTCGCCCTTCGAGCACGCCCCGGTCGCCGCCTACCAGGCGATCCTCGCCGCCGGCCTCCTGATCGCTTTCGGCTCCGGCCTGGTCCCGATGCTGTACGGGACGGCCTTCCTCACCCAGGGGTACACGATCCTGCACGGCGTGCCGATCTACGGCGAACTCGAGGTCGCGAGCGCGCTCGCCTTCGACCTCGGGGTGTTTTTCACCGTCGTCGGCGGCCTCCTCTCGATCGTCGCGGTGGTGGGAACCGAATGACCCGACCCATGCCGACCCCGGGAGGTGGACGATGACGCAGGTCGTCCTCGCGGTCGTCCTCGGCGCGCTGTTCGCCGCCGGGACTTACCTCGTCCTGCGTCGCGACGTCGTCCGGGTCGTCTGGGGCGTCGCGATCATGAGTCAGGCCGCCAACGTCTACCTCGTCACGATGGGCAATCCCGAACCGGGGGAGTCCGTGCCCGTACTCTCACACGGCGGGGGCGGCACCGTCACCGACCCCCTCGTGCAGGCGCTCGTGCTCACGGCCATCGTGATCGGCTTCGGGACCACGGCGTTTGCCCTGGTGCTCACCTACCGCGTCTACGAGGAACACGGCACCATCGACATGGACGCGCTCGGGGGTGAGGCCTGATGGCTGGAGCCGGCGCTGCAACGGCGACCGTGACGGCCTCCAGCGTCGACACGGCCACCGTGACCGCGGCCGACCAGCTCGCGATCGCTCCCCTCCTGGTCGCGCTCGCCGCCGCGATCCTCACGCTCGCCCTCCGGCGCTTCCGCCGCCTCCAGGTCG